>Ga0302215_10001129_pt1 | contig 19383 bp, 16 predicted proteins | sample II_Fen_N3_1_FD_194580 | JGI IMG/M metagenome (GOLD analysis project Ga0302215, IMG submission 194580) | Peat permafrost microbial communities from Stordalen Mire near Abisko, Sweden - II_Fen_N3_1 | ecosystem: Environmental > Terrestrial > Soil > Wetlands > Permafrost | place: Sweden: Abisko...
GATGAACAACGGATTGGTTCCGGTTTCTTTTCAGGAAACGGAATGTATGCCCAACCGGCCATGATCGTTGCTGCAACGCTTACCAAAGCGCCGGTGATGATTTATTCCGGTCAGGAATTAGGTGAAAAAGGAATGGACAGCGAAGGATTTAGCGGAATGGATGGACGAACCAGTATTTTCGATTACTGGGGAATGAAATCCATTCAAACATGGATAAATGAAGGTAAATTTGATGGAAAATATTTCACTCCGGAACAAAAGGAATTACAGACTTTCTATCAAAAATTGCTGAATATCACACTAAATGAAAAAGCAATAACAGATGGATTGATGTACGATTTGGAATTTGCAAATTACGACAATCATTATTTTAATACGCACGAACAGTTTGCCTATTTTAGAAAATTTGAAGATGAATTGTTGCTTATCGTTCTTAATTTCGACGATAAACACTTAGACACTCAGGTGCTTTTCCCTTATGAATCTTTTCAATATCTTGAACTGGATGAAGGACAGAATTATTCTGTTGTGAATTTATTGGATGAATCTGACAAATTTCCGCTTCTAACATTGAGTTCAAAAGATGCATTTGTAGCTCATATGCCTGCATGGAAAGGATTTATATTGAAACTGGCCAAAGTGTAAAATAACTGATTAGTTCACAGTTGATAGTTTATAACGAGAAAAACGTAAAACTCATGCTGCATAACTTTAAAGCCAGTCTTATTCACGAGCGGGAACAAACCGCTGTGGCTGACACATTTTATCGTAATGTGTTGAAAGTATCTGAAATAAAGCGATTTAATTCAGATTCAGAAATTGACATGGAAATGCAGCGGCAGGACGTGGATGTCATGCTGACTTTGAATGAAAACACTTATCGGGTTTCAGAAAAGTTTCGTGATAAAGATTACGGAGATTTGTACGTTGAAGTGTACAGTAAATATCCTAAAACCCTGGGTTGGCTCCATACAGGAACTCCTAATGCCATTTTATATTTTACACCGGAAACTGTGTTTTGGATAACACATAAAAGCCTTTCCTCCTTTTGCCTCAATTTTCTTTTTCCATCAATTCCTGTAAGTTGGTTTCATGATATTTTTCTAAGTGGAAAATCAATAGTTTCAACGGAAATTTATCTGAACGATAAATCTGTAAAAATTAATTTGATTCAGGCTCATAATTCAATGCAGGATGGTTCCGAGTGGGAAACTATTGGAATAAGTGCACCTTTTTCTGTTTTTGAAGAGAACGGAGTGAAAATCCTTAGAATTCCGTTTTCAAAATCCTGATTAAACCTGATTTTTTTATTTTCTGCAAAACTTATTAATTCAAAGAAATTACCCCGTTTTGATGATAAGTCTATGCTTTTTTGACCGCTTTATTTCAATATTTTTCTTTAAATAATCAATAACTTTCAATTCGGTTTTTACGGTATAAAATAACTAAAAATAATTAGAGAAATATTTCTTTAATCTGATGGTTTAATGAAAAAAAAATCGGATATTTACATTCAAATTAAAAAAGAAAATTCATCGAATTATGTAATTGATATTTAAATAATTATCAATTTTCAATTGATTGACTTTTCTCATATTTTTTCAAAGCGTATCCAAAAATAAATTTTACATACAAATGAAAGAAATTAAATTCAGTCTTGTTTATCGTGATATGTGGCAGTCATCGGGTAAATATGTTCCCCGTAAAGACCAATTAGCCAAAATTGCACCGGTAATTATCGAAATGGGTTGCTTTGCACGTGTTGAAACTAACGGTGGTGCATCCGAACAGGTAAATCTGTTGTACGGCGAAAATCCAAATGATGCAGTTCGCACATTTACAAAGCCATTTAATGAAGTTGGGATCCAAACTCATATGCTCGATCGTGGATTAAACGGATTGCGCATGAATCCTGTTCCTGCCGATGTTCGTGAGTTGATGTACAAAGTAAAAAAAGCTCAGGGAGTTGATATTACACGTATTTTTTGCGGGTTGAATGATGTTACTAATATTATTCCTTCTATTCATTATGCTAAAGCTGCAGGCATGATTGCGCAGGCAACTTTATGTATCACTTATTCCGAAATTCATACTGCCGAATATTATATTAATATGGCAGAAAAATTGATTGAAGCCGGTGCTGATGAGATTTGTCTGAAGGATATGGCCGGTATTGGTCGTCCTGTAATGTTGGGGAAAATTGTAAAGGCAATAAAAGATGCACATCCAACTATTATTATGCAATATCATGGTCACTCAGGACCCGGTTTTTCAGTAGCCTCTATGCTTGAAGTTGCCAAAGCCGGTATTGATTATTTAGATGTTGCCATGGAACCGCTTTCGTGGGGTATGGTTCATCCTGATGTGATTACAATTCAAGCTATGTTGAAGGATGCAGGCTTTAAAGTGCCTGAAATCAACATGAACGCTTACATGGAAGCCCGTAGATTGACTCAAAGTTTTGTTGACGATTTTCTGGGTTATTTTATCGACGAACGTAATAAATTTATGACTTCGTTGCTTGTTGGTTGTGGATTGCCCGGTGGTATGATGGGTTCACTCATGGCTGATTTAAAAGGAATGCATGCAGCTATTAATTCTTATTTGAAAGAAAATAAAAAGAAAGAACTAAGTACCGACGAACTGCTGGTTATGTTATTTGATGAAGTAAAATACATTTGGCCAAAACTTGGTAATCCACCTTTGGTAACTCCTTTTAGTCAGTATGTGAAAAATATAGCATTGATGAATGTAATGTTTTTGATCAAAGGTCAACCTCGTTGGAGCATGATTGATAAAAATTCCTGGGATATGATTTTAGGAAAAGCAGGTAAACTTCCGGGTAAACTTGATGATGAAATCATTGCATTGGCTAAAAAGAATCATTTTGAATTTTTTGAAGGAAACCCGCAGGAAAATTATCCAAATGAATTGGATAAATATATTACAGAAATGAAAGAGTTAGGTTGGGATAGGGGTAAGGATGATGAAGAATTATTCGAATTTGCCATGCACGATAAACAATACCGCGATTTCAAATCAGGTGAAGCTAAAAAACGCTTCGAAAAAGAACTGGAAACTGCTATCAAAGAAAAATATGCAACCACAGATGTTCAAATTCCTGATTTACGCGCTTTGAAATACCCCAATGCTGAACCTTTGGTATCTTCAGTTACTGGTCGTGTTCTCTGGGAACTTGATTTCAATGAACATTCCGAAGAACCGGTTCATGGAAAAGAAGTAAAAGTGTCTGAAACATTGTGTACCATCCAGACTAAATACGGACTGGAACACATCGGAAGCTTCTGCAATGGCCGGATTGTAGGCGTTGAAAAGAAACAGGGAGAAATGGTTTGTAAAGGTCAGGTGTTGGCTTATATTCAACAAAACTAAGAATCAATTAATTTAAAATAAAAAGACTCTGCATGCAGGGTCTTTTTTGTGTCTATAGGTATAATGTTTTATTTGTTGAAATTTAATTTTACAATATGTGCTGAGATATAGACTAAAAACGCTATTTTTGCGGTTAATTAATAACAATTAAATAGCAAACTTAGATAAATTCTATCAGTCTGTATCTTTTTGCCAAAAACAATTTCATTTATGTTTAAAGACTTATTTATCCGGAAAACACTGGCTGAACTCGAAGAACAAGCCGATAGTAATCACAATTCATTGAAAAGGCATTTAACTGCAACAAACCTGACTTTATTGGGCGTTGGCTGTGTTATTGGTGCCGGAATATTTGTTTTAACAGGAACAGCCGCTGCTTTGCATGCAGGTCCGGCAGTTGCTTTGTCATTTATTATTTCAGCTTTCGGCTGTTTATTGGCTGGACTTTGTTACGCTGAGTTTGCTTCCATGATTCCGGTTTCGGGAAGTGCTTATACCTACGGATATGCCACCATGGGCGAGTTTGTGGCCTGGATTATCGGATGGGATTTAATTCTCGAATACCTTTTCGGCTCAGCCACAGTGGCTGTAGGGTGGGGTGGATATGTAACCAGCTTTTTAGCCGATTTTGGAATTGTAATTCCGCCGGCTATGTGTCAGAGTCCTTTCGTTTTTGATGCACAAGGTTGGCACACATCAGGTGCTATCATCAATTTCCCCGCTATATTCATTGTTGGTTTAATGACAACGTTGCTGGTTATTGGAATTAAAGAATCTGCCAAATTCAATAATATCATTGTATTAATTAAGGTTACGGTTATTTTACTTTTTATCGGTTTCGGAATTTCGCATATCAATGTTGCCAACTGGCATCCGTTCATACCTCTTAATTCACATGATATAAGAAACTATAACTGGTCAAATTTCAACTTTCTTGATTTTTCCAAATATCTTTCAATTGATTCTGGTAAATTTGGTTACTCAGGAATATTGACTGCAGCCGCAGTTGTTTTCTTTGCTTATGTTGGTTTTGATGCTGTTTCCACCACTTCACAGGAAGCCATTAATCCCAAGCGTGATGTGCCGAGGGGAATTCTTTTTTCGTTATTGATTTGTACCGTCTTATATATTGCTGTAAGTCTTGTTTTGACGGGAATTCTAAATTATAAATTACTTAATGATCCAGCTCCAATAGCAAAGGCGATCAATAGTGCAGGTCCAAGTTTAAAGTGGTTACGCCCTATCATTAAAATTGGTGCAATTGCCGGTCTTAGTTCTGTTGTACTGGTACTTTTATTAGGCCAGTCGCGTGTGTTTTTTACTATGGCAAGTGACGGTCTTTTGTGGAAAAGCTTCGCGAAAACACATTCTAAATTTAAAACTCCACACATCACCACCATTGTAACCGGTTGCGTGGCCGCTTTTTTTGCAGGACTTTTCCCTATCGGTTTATTGGGCGAAATGGTATCAATCGGTACGTTGCTTGCATTTGTCATTGTTTCGGTTGGAATCGTAATCCTTCGTAAAGCCGAACCAAATGCCATTCGCGGTTTTAAAACTCCCTGGGTGCCTTTTGTACCGATATTAGGTGCGGTGGTATGTTTTGCTCAAATGGCTTCGTTGCCTAAGGATACGTGGATTCGCTTGATTGCATGGATGTTGATTGGTTTTGTAATTTATTATTTTTACGGACGCAAACATAGCCATGCGCGTCTGAATAAGAAAAATAAATAAGCAGGCATTTTAGCTTACTGAATAATGTTTTAATCGAAAATAAAGTTGGCTGAACTTTAATTAGTTCAGCCAACTTTATTAAATAAATGAACAATCTGCTTTATGCAGGAGTTATCATTTTATAACCTTTACCATGTATATTAATAATATACACATTTGAGTCTTCTTTCAAGAGTTTACGCAATTTGCAAATGTAAACATCCATGCTTCTTGAATTGTAATAGTTGTCGTCTTTCCAAATCATTTTTAATGCAACTTTGCGATCAAGAAATTCATTGGCGTTAGCAGCAAACAAAATCAACAAAAGAGATTCTTTTGTCGTAAGTTTGGTTGACTCTCCATTAATTGTAAGCATACGTTTCGGAACATCAATTGTATAAGCTCCAATTTTGTACGAAGGTACACTAAGAAGCGCACTAAGATTTTTGTCGTCTTCGCTTAACATGATTTTTTCGTTTTCGTTTTTCATTTTCGTAATTTTTTTCTGAGTTAATATAATGATAGTGAATCTTTAATAATGAAATTATCAAATTTAGAGTATTAATAAATGATTTATATTTGTAAAAACATTTTTTGATTACAAATTGTTTTGTTGTCTTAAAACAAAAGTAATAATATTTTTATTATTTACAATATTTTTCTAAAAAAGATAAGAAAATGAACACAATTCGATGCAAAGATAATAAAAAATTAAAATTAACACCCATTTTCGCAAATATTTTGATAACAAAAGGCTAAATTTTAGAAAATAATTAATAGAAATGAACTACATTTGACAAAAAATGTTTCTAATATTAATTAAACATTAAATATGAGACCATTATGAACCATGTAATTTTAGGAGCAGGAGGTTCGATAGGGAATGCCCTGACATATGAATTATTATCAACCAACGAAAATGTACGACTTGTTTCGCGACGGAATTATTCAATTGAAGGTGCTGAATCTTTTCAGGGAGATATTTCATCGTACAATGACACTTTAAATAGTGTAAAAAATGCAGATGTGGTTTATTTATGTGCCGGACTGGCTTATGATTCAGATGTGTGGAGTGTTTTGTGGCCAAAAATAATGCAAAATGCAATAGATGCCTGTAAGAAAGTAAATGCAAAACTGATTTTCTTTGATAATGTATACATGTATGGTAAGGTAGATGGAAAAATGACTGAAAAGTCACCTTATGATCCATGCAGTAGAAAGGGGGAAATCAGAGCAAATATTGCAATTATGTTACAGGACGAAATGAGAAATAATAATTTGCAGGGAATAATTGCACGTTCAGCCGATTTGTACGGACCTTATATTACTCGGAGCAGCGTACCATACATTATGGCTTTTGACAATATGCTTAAAGGCAAAAAAGCGCAATGGCTTGTTGATGCTGATAAACTTCATTCCTTTACGTATACAATCGATAGTGCAAAGGCGATGAAATTGCTTTCTCAAAAAGAAGAATGTTTTCAGCAAGTATGGCATATGCCAACATTTAATCCTGGTATTACAGGAAAAATGTTTATTGAAATGATTGCAAAAGAACTTGAAGTAAGTCCTGATTTTTCAATTTTGAAAAAATGGATGATACGAATGGCCGGTTTTTTCAATAAAACAATATTTGAATCTTACGAAATGCTCTATCAAAGTGAAAATGAGTATTACTTTGATTCTACTAAATTTAATGAATACTTTGATTTGAAACCAACTTCGTACGAAGATGGAATTCGTGAATCAATCAAATTTTACAAGAAATAATAATTGTCTGAAATATAAATAATGATAAAAATTATATGTTCAAACTTTTCAAAAATATTGATAGAAAGAATTATAGACCAATTTTAGGTGGATTAGATATATTTAAATTTATCGGACCCGGTTTGCTTGTTACTGTAGGTTTTATTGATCCCGGAAATTGGGCGTCAAATCTAGCTGCCGGAGCCGATTTTGGTTATACGCTTTTGTGGATGGTTACTTTATCAACAATCATGTTGATTTTTTTGCAACATAATGTGGCGCACCTTGGTATTGCTACGGGACTTTGTCTTTCTGAGGCAACCACCATTTATTTAAAGCCAAAATATTCGAAATTTCTGCTTTCTTCGGCCATGTTAGCATCTATTTCCACTTCGCTGGCTGAAATACTGGGAGGTGCCATTGCGCTGGAGATGTTGTTTAAAATACCAATTCGAGCAGGTGCTTTGTTGGTTACCGTTTTTGTATTTATTATGCTGTTCACCAATTCCTATAAAATAATTGAAAAATGGATTATTGCTTTTGTTTCGGTTATCGGATTATCATTTTTATATGAGCTGTCATTGGTAAATATTGACTGGAACAGTGCCATTACCGGTTGGGTTACGCCTTCATTTCCAAAAGGTTCTATGTTGATTATTATGAGTGTTTTAGGTGCTGTTGTGATGCCTCACAATTTGTTTCTTCATTCCGAAATTATCCAGAGTCGTCAGTGGAATTTAAAGGATGAGAAAATAATCAAAAAGCAGTTACGATACGAGTTTACCGATACGTTGGTTTCGATGCTTGTGGGTTGGGCGATAAACAGTGCCATGATTCTTCTGGCTGCTGCCACTTTTTTTCAAACCAAGACGCCTGTTTCAGAGCTTCAACAGGCCAACCAGTTATTGGCTCCTTTACTAGGAAATCATGCAGCAGTAGTTTTTGCAATTGCCCTTTTATTTGCAGGAGTCGCTTCAACAATAACTTCGGGAATGGCAGCCGGAACAATTTTTGCCGGCATGTATAAAGAACCGTATGATATTAAAGATAACCATTCACGTGTAGGAGTTGCTATATCACTTGTTATTGCATATTTTATTATCTTGTTGATAACGAATCCATTTCAGGGATTAATTATTTCCCAAATGATTTTAAGCATACAGCTACCTTTTACGATCTTTTTGCAGGTTTATCTCACATCTTCAGAAAAAGTAATGGGAAAATATAGAAACTCAAGACTTTCTATGTATCTTCTTTATTCGCTTGGAGTTATAGTTGCAGCACTAAATGTTGCCTTATTTATAAGTTTATTCTAAAAATGAAATCAGATTCAAACGATAAATTAATAGCTCAGGCTTACCGGTTAAGTCTTTTTACAATCTTCTATAACATTGTAGAAGGAGTAGTTTCTATGGCTTTAGGATATGCTGATGAGGCACTTACTTTGTTTGGATTTGGAGTTGATAGCTTTATTGAGGTAGTTTCCGCCACTGGAATTGCTATTATGATAATGCGAATGAAACGAAATTCAGATAGTGAAAAAAGCAAATATGAAATTCAGGCATTAAAAATAACCGGAACATCTTTTTATCTTTTATCAGTAGGATTATTTGCAGGAATTATTTTTAATCTTATAAAAGCACATAAACCGGAGACGACCGTTTGGGGAATAATTATATCGGTTATTTCAATACTCGTAATGTATTGGCTTATGATGGCTAAGAGAAAAGTTGGGAAAAAGCTTGATTCCGAACCAATTATTGCCGATAGTAATTGTACAAAAGTATGTATTTACATGTCCCTTGTTTTATTGGCTTCGAGTCTGATTTATGAGCTTACAGGCTTTGTGTATGCCGATACAATTGGTGCTGTTGGCCTGATTTATTTTTCAGTTTCGGAAGGAAGAGAATCTTTTGAAAAAGCCAAAGGAAAAGAATGTTACAACTGTTAGTGATTTTTTAACGTCTATTTTCCCCAGTTTTTCAATTCATTATAAAGCCGTTGGATGGGTAACCCCATAACATTAAAGTAAGAACCTTCAATAAATTCAACGCCGACAAATCCAATCCATTCCTGCACACCATAAGAGCCGGCTTTATCATATGGTTGATAATTATCGAGATAATATTCAATTTCCGATGAATTTAAGCTGGCAAAGCGAACTTCGGAAATGACCGAAAAAACTTTCCGTTTTTGAAGGGTAGAAATACAAACTCCGGTAATTACCTGATGCGTTTTTCCTGACAAAGCTTTAAGCATAGCTGTTGCATTTTTCCGGTCAGTTGGTTTTCCAAATACTTTACCTTCATGCCAGACTATAGTGTCGGCAGTAATGAGCATTGTAGTTTCATCCATCAACCCATTAAATGCATTTGCCTTTTTTTCGGACAGATACATGGGTATATCAACTCCTACAAGACCTTTTGGATAAGTTTCTTCCACTTCAATGACTTTAACTTCGAACGGAATGTTTAAGCCGCGCAATAATTCCTGTCGACGTGGAGATTGGGACGCAAGGATAATATGATAATTTTTGAGATGATCAAGCATTATGGATTAAAATAAAAGATGATAATCAAAGTAATTTATTTAACTATAAACATGTTGAAAAGACTGATTCCATAAGTTTTAGCCTCCAGGTAATAGAAAATAAAACTATATAAAACACCAAGTAACATGATGATTTTTATAAGTGAAGATGCCTGATGATAATCCACAGGCTTTTTTGCGATATAGATTAAATATCCTAAAGCGATAAAAGGCAACGTTAAAGCAAAAATAATATAGCGAATTGTGAGCGTATTATCAAACTGAATGAAAAGAGTATCAACCAGATATAACGCTACGTTTGTAAGGATAATTAAACCGAAAAGAAATCCTTTGGTTTTATTGATTCCCCACTTAATCGGCATAGTGCGGCATTCCATTTCTCTATCTCCAATTTCATCCTCCATATCTTTTATTATTTCACGGATCCAGGTGCACAGAAATGAAAAAACAGCAAAACCACCAATCCAACTATAAAAATGCATTGGGATTGGAGTTTCAAAAACAAGTTTTCCGTATTCCGTTTGTAAAAAAGCTAATTGGCAAATACCAACTACAAGAACCGTGATGGCAGCATTAAATGCAATAACCAGATTGCCTATAATGAATTGACGTTTGTAACTGGCTGAATAGAACCAAAGTAGTCCAGGAATAACAATAAAAATAAAAGCAAGTGTAAAGCTACGTGCAAAATATGCTAGCAATAAACCGCAAACAACGCCCATACCCGTAAGTAGCTGATGTAGAACCATTGCACTCTTTCTGGGAATAATATTTCCAACAATAAGCTTTTCAGGGCGGTTAATAGTATCAATTTTTACATCAAAATAATCATTTAAAACATACCCACCGGCAGCAATCAAAACAGATGCTGCTACCAGCAATCCCAACATGCTGACATTCAGAGTTTCAGTAAATCCAAAGGTTTGTAATATCGGCACAAGAACCACCTCTTGCATAACAATTTGGATAAAAGCTATGAAAATAAGGTTCTGGAATCGAATTAATCTTAAATAAGCAGACATTTGAAGGAATTTATTAAAATGAATATGTGGTTAATCAGATCGTTTATAATTTTTTATGTCTTACATAAATATTCTTACTCAAATCTTTGTATATATTTCGGATTTTCGGATATCTTTTTAACATGATCATATGCTTTTCAATAATAGCTTTATCATACCGAACTGCAGGACCTGTCTGAGCTTCGTAGGGATTCATAGTCTTAATTTTCTCGGCAGTTTCCGAAATTAATGGTTGCATTATTTCAAAACCAATGCCCACATCATTAAGTATTTCCGAAGCTACATCGTACATGTAATTACTAAAATTACAGGCAAAAACAGCTGCAAGGTGTAATATTTTTCGTTGATCGGAATTAATAATAAACGTTTTTTGAGTAAGCAGATGCGCAATGTCAAGCAATTTCTTTTGCATTTCTGAATTGCTTGCTTCAATACAAATCGGTATCTCAGCAAAATCTACTTTTTTGTTTTTGGAGAAAGTTTGAAGCGGATAAAAAACGCCATAATTAAGTGTAAGTTCCTTAAAAATAGATAGTGAAACACTTCCTGCAGTGTGAACATGCATGGCATTGGGCAGATTGGTTTCTTTCAAAAATTGAGTTAATGCCGAGTCTTTCAGGGCATAAAAATAAATATCTGCATCCAGAATTAACTCAGTTGGATCACTTGTATACGAAGTTTTCAACTTATCAGCAAGCATACTTGCATTTGTTGATGTTCTACTGTAAATCTGACTAATCGTTATGCCTTTTTCCTGTAATGCTGTAGCCAAATGTGTAGCTAAATTACCCGAACCAATAAAAACTGCTTTCATAAGTATTAATCTAAAGTGTTGAAAAACTGAGTTATATTTTCGATTATTTCCTTTTTGCAACCATTATAATGCCAGCAATAATGAGTAGAACCGGCCAGATAAAATCGGAAATATGTCTGGTTAACTGAATAATATCCGACAACCTGAAAAGTAAACCGACAATAATCAGTACAATTCCAATATTTTTATTTGAATGACTCAATAAAAAAATAATACCGATTATAAATGGGTAATTTTTAAAATCAAAAACAAAATTTGCAAATTCCGGAGGTAGAATCTGTAGTTGACGTATCAGAAAGAGACATCCAAATACAAGTAATGTTATGCCCCAGGCCAACCGATTGTCTTTTTTAGCTGCCATTTCCAAAAGTGTTTAGTCCCTGAATAAATCGGGAGTGATTAATATGATTGTTAGATATAACTCTCAAAATGAATCTTTTCAACTGCTAACTTTTCATCTTCAAATGGATTTCTGGTTTCGTTTGGATATCCGATTGATAATATATTTAAGACAGAAAAATGTTTCGGAATATGCAAAAGAGAACGAATATATGATTCGGAGCTGAGTTGTTCTTCTTTTTGACGACCATAAACCTGAATCCAGCAACTTCCTAATCCGAGGTCGTGAACCTGTAATTGCATAATGATTGAGGCAATTGCAGCATCTTCCATCCAAACGTCGCTTTTTGTTGTATCAGCTAAAATTACAATGGCTAATGGCGATTCTGCTAAAAACTGTGAACCATGCTGACGGCAATCAGCCAGTTTACCAAGCATCTCTTTGTCCTGAATTACAACAAATTCCCACGGATTACTGCGCTTAGAAGCAGGTGACATTAAAGCTGCCTTCGTTATTGTTGCAATCTTTTCCTGTTCAACCGGTTTTGGTAAATATTTGCGTAAACTTCTACGGGTTTTTAGTAAATCAAAAAATGAAGTCATTGAATATATTATTGTTTCGCGTGTTTTTCGATAAGATATGTAATAAGATTATTCGGTTTCAACAGACCTTTCAATCTTTCGAATGGTAGTGTAACTTCAGTTTCACCCAACGATTCCGGTGCTATTTCAAACGGATTAAAAACATAGTTGATACTTTCATCCGTAATGTAGAAATTACCATTAGGTATAATTTTGTCAGTCCAGTAAGCAGTATTTTCAAGATTAAGAATCGGATCTTTTTCTGCGGTTTCTTTACTTTCTTCCACAATGCGTTTCTTTATGAGTTCTGAAAGTGCAGATTTGTAATTATCAATAAACAAATCTTTTTCGGTAATTAATTTACCGGTTTTTAGATTAAAATTCAGATAATTACTTGTTTCTAAATCATGAGCACCGCCCATATACACATATCTTTTGATTCCGTAAGCATAAATATTTTTGTCACTCAACAAACTGAATCCTGAAACAATATGCTCATTATTAAAAGAATATGCGCTTCCGCTATCCAATTGATTTACTAATTGTAAGTTGTTATCAATATAATCAGCATTCAAATCGGCAGTAAATAACTGAACTATTGAATCGTTTGGATGTGAAACGTAGGTTTCACCAAAAACATTTGAAATAACAGTTGCCCGAATCGAATCCAGTACTTTTTTATCGGAATAAGCTACAGGAATTTCAACCTCAATTTCAACATTTAAGGAACCTTTCGCAGTATCTTTAGTCAAATAATATCTTTTACTAAAATCCTTTTCTTCTGTTTTAATAGTTCTGTGTATACACGAAAAAAATAAAAACGAACTTAAAATGCTTAAAAACAACAATGTAGATTGCCTTTTCATAATCTTATAACTTATTTAATTTAGGGAACAAAATTACAATATTTAAAAGAGAAAATCTCTAAAAAAAAACAAAATATTTTCGTGATTATCATAAACCTGCTATCTTTGAACCCGTAATGAAAACAATATTAATAAAATACTGCATTTCAATCTTTGCTGCAACCTACTTTTTGGTTGCAGGTATGGGCTATAATGTGGTAAATTATTGTTGTGAAACCTGTGCATATGAGGGAATTGCTGAAGTTGAACTTGTTTCATGCAATGCAATTCATCATAATTCCACTTCACCTATTTCCACTTTTGATAAAAACGATAAAAGTAGTAATGAAGTTTTAAATGATCTGGATTCCTGCGAACTTTTAAGACTTAAAACCGATATTGCCACAAATATTGTTCAGAAACCGAGTTTCGAAAACAGTGTAAAACATATAAATTACTACAATTTAGTTCCGGAATTAGCTGTAAACGAATCAAAGCCCGGAATTCAAAATGTCATTCATCCTCCTGGTAATTACCTGATAACTTCGGGTAGAACAAAAATTACTCTCCACGCCGTTCTGTTAATTTGATTTGAAACTATTTATATTCGAACAATTAAATCTTGTTTGAATATACATAAATGTTTGATTTAAAGTAATTTTAAGTCATCCATCTATTTTTCAAATCAATTAATTTCTCATTTCATTTTTTGAAATATATGATAGAACGGATTATTCAATTCTCAATCAAAAATAAATTAATTATTGGTCTGTTTATCTGTGCTTTAATAGCATGGGGAACTTATTCATTGGCGAATTTACCCATCGATGCAATTCCCGATACCACCAATAATCAGGTTCAGGTGATTTCACTTGCACCGTCTTTAGCTGTTCAGGAAGTCGAAAGTTTTATAACTGCTCCGATTGAAGTTGCAGTTGCTAATATCCCTGATATTATTGAGTTACGATCAATTTCCCGATTGGGATTATCGGTTGTGACAATCGTGTTTAAAGATAATGTTGACGTATACTGGACACGACAACAAATCAGTGAACGACTGAAAGAAGCGGAAGAAGCCATTCCTCCGGGTCTTGCCAAAATTGAACTGGCGCCAATTTCGTCAGGATTAGGCGAGATTTATCAGTATAGACTTTCTGTTGACAAAGCGCATGTTCATAAATATTCGCCCATGGATCTTCGCACTATGCAAGATTGGGTGGTTCGTCGAGAAATGCTAGGTACACCTGGTGTTGCTGATATCAATAGTTACGGTGGTTTTGTAAAACAATATGAAATTGCTGTTAATCCTGAACGGTTACGAGGAATGAATCTTACGTTGACTGACATTTTTAATGCTCTTCAACGAAATAATGAAAATACAGGTAGCGCTTATATTGATAAAAAACCGACAGCTTATTTCATTCGTGGCATTGGTCTGGTGAAAACACTGGAAGATATTGAGAAAATTGTTGTAAAAAGTAATTCATCTGGAATACCTGTTTTAATTCGCGATGTGGCTACAGTTCAATACGGCAGTGCAACACGTTATGGAGCATTTGTGGTTGATACAACTGAAGCCGTAGGAGGTGTGGTAATGATGCTGAAAGGAGCAAATGCTCATCAGGTAATTGAAGATGTGGAAACACGCATACAATCCATTCAGAAATCATTACCGGATGGTGTGAAAATTGAACCATTTCTGAATCGCTCCGATTTAGTTGGACGAGCTATCAGTACAGTATCCCGAAATCTTATTGAAGGCGCATTAATTGTCATTTTCATTCTGGTTCTGTTGCTTGGCGATTTTCGTGCAGGTTTGATTGTGGCATCTGTCATACCTTTGTCAATGCTTTTTGCACTTTCCATGATGAATTTATTTGGTGTTTCAGGAAACTTGATGAGTCTAGGTGCTATTGATTTTGGATTGATTGTGGACGGAGCAGTGATTATTGTTGAAAGTGTCGTTCATCGAATTTCTAAGGCAAAACAATTAAATCCTGACATAAAACGGCTCACACAGCAACAGATGAACGAAAATGTGTTTGAGTCAGCAAAACGGATGATGAGTTCTGCTACTTTTGGTCAAATCATTATTCTGATTGTGTATTTGCCTATTATGGCGTTGGTTGGAATTGAAGGAAAAATGTTTCGTCCTATGGCTGAAGTTGTTGCGTTCGCTTTAGTGGGTGCTGCTATACTTTCACTAACGTATGTGCCTATGGCTTCGGCATTATTTCTAAGCAAAAGTACCGAACACAAACCAACTATTTCCGATAAAATTATGGGCTGGTTTCATCGGGTTTTTGAACCGATGATTTCATTTGCTTTAAAACGGAAAAAACTTGTTTCATTTTTGGCAATAGGTCTTTTTGTATTCAGTTTATTCGTTTTCAACAGATTAGGCGGTGAGTTTATTCCGCAACTTGAGGAAGGCGATTTAGCTGCAGGCGTAATGACATTGCAGGGTGGTTCACTTACAAACACGATTGAAACCGTTGAAAAAGCAAATAAGATTTTGCTCGATAATTTTCCTGAAATAAAACACACTGTTTGTAAAATAGGAGCCGGTGAAATTCCAACCGATCCGACTCCCATGGAAACTGGTGATTATATTATTACGCTCAAAGATAAAAGCGAATGGACAAGCGCTAAAACGCGGGAAGAATTGGTAGAAAAAATGCAGGAAAAACTGGTTGTCATGGCCGGTGTGAAATTTGAATTCCAGCAACCTATTCAAATGCGTTTCAATGAATTGCTATCCGGTTCGCGTCAGGATATTGCGGTGAAAATATTTGGAGATAATCTGAATACATTATCAGAAAAAGCCTCTGAAATTGAACGTATAATTAAAACTATTCCGGGTGTAGAAGATATTAATGTTGAAAAAGTGACAGGATTGGCACAGATTCAGGTAGAATTTAACCGCGATCGTTTGGCGCAATATGGAATTTCAATTGAGGAAGTGAATCAGATATTACGGGCAGCTTTTGCCGGAAGTCAGGCCGGAGTTGTATTCGACGAAGAAAAACGATTCGGATTGGTAGTTAGGTTTGACAAAGATTACCGGCAAAGTCTGGATGATGTAAAAAATCTTACTGTTTCACTTCCTTCCGGACAACAAATTCCATTTGATCAGATTGCTGATGTGCAGATAAAATCAGGTCCGGCTCAGGTTTCGCGTGAAAATACGAAGCGACGTATCACGGTTGGTTTTAATGTCCGAAATCGGGATGTTCAGAGCGTGATAGCGGAAGTTACCAGGCAAATTGACTCAAAAATCAAAATGCCAACCGGGTATTATATTAATTACGGCGGTGAATTTCAGAATCTGGAAGCAGCTAAAACCAGATTAATGATTGCTGTTCCGGTGGCCTTGTTTTTGATTCTTATCTTGTTGTTCTTCACATTCAAATCGCTTAAACAATCGTTGCTGATTTTTACGGCAGTGCCAATGTCGGCAATTGGGGGAATTTTTGCGCTCTGGATTCGCGATATGAATTTTTCAATCTCTGCCGGAGTTGGATTCATTGCGCTATTTGGAGTGGCTGTACTCAATGGAATTGTGTTGATTGCCGAATTCAACCGGTTGGAGAAAAATGGTGTGACGGATATTCACGAACGGGTTTTAAAAGGGTTGAATACCCGGTTACGACCGGTAATTATCACAGCATTGGTAGCCTCGCTCGGATTTTTGCCTATGGCATTATCGGGTTCGGCTGGTGCCGAAGTTCAGCGACCACTCGCAACGGTTGTTATTGGTGGTTTGATTTCAGCAACTTTCCTTACGCTGGTTATTTTACCTATATTCTATATTTTCTTTTCAACAAGAAAGTTCAAATTTCCTGGAAAACGAAAAATTATGAAGAATCTGACAATTTTGTTGATGTTTCTTATTCCGTTTTTTTCGGTGAATATTCAGGCACAGAAAAAGACCTCACTGAATCTGCATCAGGCTATAAAAATGGCTTTGGATAGTAATTTGTCCGTTCGTTCATCGGCTTATTCCGTTGATGTTCAGAAAGCATTGAAAGGAGCTTCGTGGAGTATCCCGAAAACTTCCATTCAAGGCCAGTACGGGCAGTTTAATTCGTTTTCAAAGGATAATAGTTTTACGATAAATCAATCGTTTTCTTTCCCGTCGGTGTACATAAACCAATATAAACTGGCTAATGCACAAATAAAAAGCAGCGAATGGGATTTGAAGTCAACAAAGCTGGATATTGCCACACAAGTGAAGCAAATTTACTGGCAGTTATCCTATTTGAATTCCAAACAAAAGCTTTTTTTGTGGCAGGATAGTTTGTATTCGGGTTTTCTGAAAGCTGCCGAAATGAGATTGAAAACGGGAGAAACCAATCGTCTGGAAATGATTACGGCCCGGTCGCAGAGCATGGAACTGAAAAATCAGTTGCAACAGATTAATTCCGACATTAATAACTCGAAGCAAAAAATGCAAACGCTTCTAAATACCGATGCCGATTTTACATTAACCGATTCCGTTTTGATTCGTGCCGATTATTTACCTGTTTTCGACAGTTTAACGCTAAAGGAAAATCCGGCAATTGGTTTTCAAAACCAACAGGTTGAAATCTCGCATTTTGAAACCAAACTGGAAAAGAGTCAGTTGCTTCCTGAATTTAATATAGGGTATTCCACTCAAACCATGACCGGCGTTCAGGATGTCAACGGTGTTTCGCATACTTTTGGCTTGGGCGACAGGTTTTCATACATTCAGGCAGGAGTTTCCGTTCCGCTGTGGTTTGTGCCGTATTCCTCTAAAATAAAAGCGGCCAGACTGAAAGAACAATTTGCAAAAACAACGGCTGAGCATTACACGAAATCGCTTTCTAGCAATTATAAATCGCTTTTAAATGATTATCTGAAGTTTAATAATAGTGTTGATTATTATGAGAAACAGGCTATTCCCGAAGCTGATCTGATTATTGATCAGGCCACAAAAAGTTATCACGCCGGAGCACTTGATTATCTCGATTATATTCAGAATCTCAGCAGAGCACTTATAATAAAACAGAATTATATTGAAGCATTAAATAATTATAATCAAACAATTATATCCATTGAATATATTACGGGACATGTTTATTGACCACATATTCATTAACCATTTAGCATTAATAAAATAGTATGACAAAAAATAAAATATACTTATCCATCCTTTTTTCGATTGTATTGCTGGCATTTAGTTCGTGCGGAAAAGGAAAAACAGCCGAAAGTGAAGCCAAAACGGAAGTTCTGCCGGCTGATATTGTGGAACTGCGTGCAGATCAGATAAAACAAGCCGGTGTGGAACTCGGCAAAATGGAAACCCGGTCGTTGAGCGGTACATTGAAAGTGAGCGGAAAAGTTGCCGTTGCACCCGAAAACATGGCCACCGTTTGTATGCCAATGGGCGGATTTATCAAAAGCACTTCCATGATGCCCGGCAGCAAAGTTTCAAAAGGACAAACACTTGCTGTGATTGAAAATCAGGAATTCGTGGATATCCAGCAGAATTATCTGGAAACAAAAAACAAGTTCGATTTTTCCGAATCGGAATATAAGCGGCACACCGAACTTTATAAAAATGATGTATATTCCGAAAAGAATGTGCAGCAGGTTACCACCGATTATAAGAACCTGAAAACGCAGGTGAATGCCCTGAAACAAAAACTGGTTATGATTGGCATTAATCCTGACAAATTAAATGAAGACAATATTAGTCGCTCTGTAGCTTTGGTTTCGCCGATTTCGGGGTATGTGAAAACGGTAAACGTGAATCTGGGCAAGAATGTATCTTCGTCCGACGTGCTTTTCGAAATTGTAAACAGCAACAAACTCTTTCTGGAGCTTACATTATTCGAAAAAGATGCGGCCAGTATTGCCAATGGACAACAAATCCGTTTCTTTATAAACAATGAAACAGAGCAACATAAGGCCGTAATTTACCAGACTGCCAAATCGATTAACGACAATAAAAGTTATCAGGTTTTTGCTAAAGTATCGGATTATTGTAAAAATATTATACCCGGAATGTATGTCAATGCCATTATCGAATCTTCGACTCATAAGGGTTTGACATTGCCTACCGAATCGGTTGTCAGCTTCGATGACAAGAGCTATATTTTTGTTTTCGAAAAGGATAAGACCGAGAATGGTAAGCAATTCTCGGAATATAAGATGGTGGAAGTTCAGAAAGGTACAACCGATGGCCAATTTACTGAAATTACATTGCCGGACGGCATAAATGCCGAAACCACAAAAGTTGTAGTAAAAGGTGCTTACAACCTGCTTTCGGCCATGAAAAATGCAGGTGAAATGAGTTGTTGATGTTTTATAATCAGAATATTCATTAAAACCCCAAAAGAAATGTCGATAA
>Ga0302215_10001130_pt1 | contig 19382 bp, 13 predicted proteins | sample II_Fen_N3_1_FD_194580 | JGI IMG/M metagenome (GOLD analysis project Ga0302215, IMG submission 194580) | Peat permafrost microbial communities from Stordalen Mire near Abisko, Sweden - II_Fen_N3_1 | ecosystem: Environmental > Terrestrial > Soil > Wetlands > Permafrost | place: Sweden: Abisko...
AATTACAGCCTGGTATTCGGGAAAACGCTGGGTCGCTTTAATCATGCGGGGGATACACGCTGATATTTCCTGCTTACGACTACCTGCTAAAAGAGCAATGATAGGTTTTGCCGGCAACTTATTGATAGAACAAAACTCTTTAAAAGTTTGCTCCTGATTGGGTCGCATTGAAACAGAGTCGACCGATGGATTACCGATATATTCAACCGGATAGTTATGCTTGTTATAGAATGCTGTTTCAAAGGGAAAAATCGTGAACAATGCGTCTACATTTTCTTTGATAGCCTTTATGCGGTGTTCCTTCCAGGCCCATATTTTGGGAGAAATGTAATAATAAACAGGAATATTCAATTTTTCTTTAGTAAACCGGGCCATCGGTAAATTGAATCCAGGATAATCAACAAGAATAACTACATCAGGTTGAAATGCGACGATGGCTTTCTTACAATCATTGATATTTTTCAAAACCTTTCTGGCATTTTTCAGGACTCCCCAAAAGCCCATAAACGCCATTTGACGATAATGTCTAATCATTTTACCTCCCTGTGCCTGCATTAGATCGCCTCCTAAAAAGCAAAATTCAGCAGACAGATCTTCTTTCCGAAGTTCACGCATTAAATTCGAGGCGTGTAAATCTCCTGAAGCCTCACCGGCAATGATAAAATATTTCATATATTTGATTTAGTTGATGTGATAATGTGTTGATGTGATGATCTGTTGATGTGATAATATGTTGATGTGATGATTAGTTGATTTAAAAAACAGGTAATATGCTAATTTAATTATTATTTATGCTCTTGACTCTTATATCTTGTATCTTGTATCTTGGCTCTTGGCTCTTTATTCTTTGTTCTTGGTTCCTGGTTCTTGGTTCTTTGTTCTTTGTTCTTGGCTCTAGGTTCCTGGTTCCTGGTTCTTTCTTATAACATAAAAATACTGGCAATAAAATAAGGCATTCCTCCCAACAGCATTCCGGAGGCAATTTTAAAACCTTCCGATTTATAGAAGATAAAAACAATCACCAGATTAGGCATCATCGATAGAAGCAATATTTTCCCCAATAAGACGCCCGGATAGATTTGTTTCAATGTTTCAAAAAAAGTGAGATCTACCGGATAAAACCGGTTCAGATAAATCCACATAAATAGCACCGGAAAAATTAATCCGGGAACAAATCCATACAAGAAATGATTGAACCGTTCCATATCAGCCTGCTTTTAGAAACTCCAGGTTCGTATTTTATCCATAGCTTCAAAAGCCGTAAGATCAATTTTTGTAGGAACAATCGAAATAAAACCATGTTCCAATGCCCATTCATCCGTATCTTCGGCTTCCGGCTCATGATTTTCAAAGTTCCCGGTCAACCAGAAATAAGAACCGCCACGTGGATCTGTCCGTTTAGCATATTCTTTGGTCCAACGTCCATCACATTGGCGGGCAACACGAATTCCTTTAATTGGGCCAACAGGTGCATTCACATTCAAACAGGTGGCATGAGGTAATCCGTTAAGCAAGGCTGCACGGGTTATCTGCAACACATACGATTCAAAGATACTGAAATCGGCATCCAATGAATGATCACAGACTGAAAAACCAATGGATAAGATGCCATTTTCACATCCTTCGAGAACTGCACCCATGGTACCTGAATAGATAACATTAATAGCCGAATTAGAACCGTGGTTTATCCCTGCTACAATTAAATCAGGCCGACGATCGACAATCTCATTAAGTGCCAGCTTCACACAATCGGTAGGAGTTCCGGTACACGAATATATTATTAATCCTTCTTTTTGTTCCAGTTTTTTAAAACGTATCGGATGAGTTACTGTCAACGCATTCGACTGTGCCGATCGTGCTCCGTCGGGAGCAACGACTACCACATCACCCAATTGCATCATCAACAGGGTTAAAACCTGTATTCCTCGTGCATCATGACCATCATCATTGGTAATTAAAATCAACGGTTTATTCATATATTTTAATCTTTAATCTTTTCATAAAAATGTAATCCTCACTTTCAATTTCGTTTGAGTTTCCAGACAGTTGCGTAAACAAAGAGGGTGCTTACCGATATGAAGTATAACAAATCACGTGAATCAATTACACCGCGACTCATAGATTTATAATGGGCATGTATTCCCAATGTGTTGAGAAATTGTATGGATGCTCCTGAAGTGAAAAAACCAGTCATCACTTCAAATCCATAATAAAAAAAGAAGGAAAGTACTACTGCAACAATAAATGAGATTATTTGATTGCCTGATAGGGAAGATGAAAAGGTACCGATAGAAACATAGATGGTTGCTAAGAAAAAGAGCCCTGTAAAAGAGCCCCAAAAGGCACCAGAGTCAACATTTCCTACAGGTTCTGCCAGGTATGATACCGAGAAATAATAGATCAATACCGGGAACAAAGCCAATGTTACCAACACCAGACCGGCAAAATACTTTCCTAACACGATACTCATTTTACTAACCGGCTTGGTAACTAACAATTCCCAGGTTCCGGTTTGTATTTCTTCTGAAAAAAGTCGCATGGTAACTGCCGGACACAGGAACAAAAACATCCAGGGAGCCAAATAAAAAAGTCCGTCTACATTTGCATACCCCGAATCGATAATGTTATATTCTCCCGGGATTACCCAAAGGAATAATCCTGTAAGTATTAAAAAAATACCTATAACGATATAACCTGTTGCATTACTAAAAAAGGTACGCAATTCTTTTTTAAATATTGTAAACATGAAATAGTTTGTTGAATTTCGGATTCTGTTTAAATTTAATCCAGTTAAAAAACTGCATATGCAATTGATTATACTTACATTTGCGGTGTCAAAGGTAACCAAAAAAAACGAATGGAAAAACAATAACTGTTGATGAAATTATGAAATATCGACTTTTTAAACTCCTGTTCATTTTATCGATAAATTTATTGCAAGCCCAAACGAGTGAACAATATAGTTTCAAATTACAAGGCATTTACGGGAAAATATTGCCTCACGATCAATATGTAAAACCGTTAATACAGAATCCGGTATTTGGGACTGAACTATCAGTCGAGTTTCAAACAATGGGTAAAAAACCATGGCAACAGTTTAATGCATTTCCTGTCATTGGACTTGGAACAGTCTGGCTCAACCTTGGAAATCCGGAGAAATTGGGAAATGCCTTTGCCATTTACCCCTATATCAGTTATCATCTGATACGCTCCAGGTATTTCAAATTAAATATGAAAGCCGGGGTAGGTGCCAGTTACCTGACAAAGACATACCGGAATACAAAAACAGGTTCATTAGGCAATATTATCCCTTTCGACAGTACAAATGCTGCCATTGGATCAGCATTAAATGTCTATTTTTCGTGTGGCGGCAATCTCGAAATTCCAATTTGTAAAGGTTTTAGCTTCACCACAGAGTATACATGGAACCATATGTCGAACGGAAGTGCCGTGGTTCCAAATTCGGGTCTGAATTTATTAAATGGTTTGGTTGGAATTAAATATTCTCCAAAATACAAGAAATTTAATTTTCCCTCGAAACATATTCTGGAAAATATTCCTCATAACTACTCGTTTGAAATAATTGCTTCAGGAGGATTACGGCAACTCTTTTACAAGGACAACAGAACATACCCGATCGGCTCCATTGTTTTAGGCATTTACCGGTCATTCAACAATTTTTACAGAATGGGAGCGGGAATTGATGTGTTTTATGATGGTGTTTATGATGGCACCTCTCTTTTCCAGAGAACTTATATCACTACAAATGAATTAAAAAACAAATTAAGAGCAGGTGTTTCATGGCAACACGAAATATTACTTGGCCGACTTACTGCAGGAATAGATATAGGTGTATATCTTTATGATCCGTTAAAAAACGTATCGCCTTATGCTCAGGCTATTAAGGGATCGATAAGCAAACCAATCATTTATCCATACGATATCAATTATGAAGATGGATGGTTGTACAACAGAGCTACTTTAAAATATGCCCTTAGCAATCATCTGTTCATATCCCTGGGATTGAAAACACATCTTCAAAAAGCTGAATTTATTGAATGGGGATTGGGGTACAGATTCAGGAGTAAGAGGTGAGAGGCAAGAGGTGAGGTATGAGAGGTGAGGAATGAGTTAAGACCGGATTAAAGAACAAAGTACAAAGATTAATAAATACATGGACCAGGTAGCAATGATAGGATATTATAATTCTGAATTTGTATTTTACTCATTTCTCATTCCTCACCTCTCGCCTGTTATCTCTTACCTCTAAAATTGTACCGGGTTTAATTCATCAATAAATAACGGGATTTCATCAACATCAATCCCGTTTGAAATCAGGAAAGGCTTGTCTTCATTAAATGATTCCATAAAAAGATCCCAGTTATTTTGGTGTAAAATTAAACTCTTTCGATAGAATTCTATGGCTTCGGTTAATCTCTTCATGCACCAGGAGATATGTCCGGCATTCAGGTAGTCGTGGGCAGTAGGTTCGTTTTCCAATAATTTTGTAACATAATATTCCGCTTGTTTAATATTCCCCGAAATAAACGAGCACCATGAAATTGCCCTCCATACTTTTACATTTTCTTCGTTAAGTGCATCTAATTTGAAATAGATATTCAATGCTTCCTTGAATTTTTTCAATTCAACATAACAATGACCGATTTGCATCAACACTCCCAATTGGTCCGGTTTCAGATAATCTGCATGTTGATAATACTCCAGGGCTTTGTCAAAATTACCCATTAGCCTGTAACAAAGGGCTATTTTTCGTACTGTCCAGACATCATCCGGTTGAATTAAATCGGATTTTAAATACGCATCCAATGCCTTAGAAAATTGAGATGTAATCTGATACAAATAACCTGTTTTCTGATATAACGCAGCAGTTGGAATTGTTTCATGTTGTATTTTCTCAAAGAGTTCCAACGCCTGATTGTAATGATTTTTAGAAAAATAATATTCAGCTATGCTTATTTTAAATTGACTGTCAGCCGATAATATTTCAAACAGGTACGATCGATGCATTAACAGGGTAAATGCAAACATATCTGAGAAATCGCTGTGTTGAGGATTTAGTTTAAAGAATCGGAACAAATCCTGAATATATAACCTTGATATATTTTTCGAAGCTAAATTTGGAGTTAAAATCGCTTCATCTTTAGTCATTTCATCCAGTTGTTCAGCTTCCATCTTGAAAGACTGTTTCAGCATGTCACGCTGTGATTCAGGCATTTGAAGGATACTCAAACAAAATGAATATTTGTCGGAGTTGCACATCACGTTATTGTTGACAAAAGCAGTTATCAATGTTCTGTCATCGGTTTTAAACAAATTATTTACAGCTGAATTTTGAGAATCAAATGGTAAAAACCAGTTTGTAAATTCCAAAAAGAACGGGAAATTCTTCAGCAATGAAAATGTACTCATATAAACATCTGCACCTTCCAGTTGCAGTTCGCTGAGTTCTTTGAGTTTATCGGAAACACCGCTTCTTTCAAGCATTTCCTGCCATTCAGGGTTTTCATCATTCCAATCCTCTGAATTCATTAAACTTTCAGCATCAAACTTATCTTTTAACATAGGACTTATTTTCATCACTTCAGGCAATATTTCTTCCTGCATTTTTTTAGTGATTTGTTCAGTCTCTGCTGTTGCTATGAGTTGGATGATTATATTCTGAAAATTTTCAACGATATTATGATCATCAGCCAGGAGTACCAGCCTGTTTCGTATTGACGGAAAAAAAGGTAAAAACTGGTTATATTTTGCCATAACAAAACACAAACCTACCAAAGCCCGTTGTCTTACTTGTTTTTCATCAACCTGGCAAGCATCAAAAAGCAACATAAATTTACTTTCATCGAACATTCGCCACAAATTCAAAGTAAGCGCTGACACGAGCACAGATTTTTCAATCCAACCGGGATAATCAGCATTCATTATCTGGGTAAAAAGTAATTTTTCCTGTGATCTCATTACTGTCGAAAGCCAGAAAAGGCCGAAGAATTCAGGGATGAGCTGCTCGTAATTGGTTCGTAGCCTTCTCAATTCAATTTCATGATTTTCATCTTTGTTTTTCAATATCACCGTTTGATTATGGTAATATTTTAAAGCATTAAACAAATCTGTTGTTGAATTATATTTTTTTGTGTGAGGATAATAACGCTTTTGGGTGTATTCATAGTTGGACGAATTTCTTACTATAAGTTCTTCCCTCAATTCGGAATTTAATACAAATATCTTTGCAATTAATTTATTATAAACAAATTTACGCTGAGGATCTTCAACACCTGTAATATAATAATGAAGTAAAAAACGATAATTTTGCTCTAAATCTTCCAACCGGTCGATATATTCACCATTTTGCAATTCATTTACAAGAATCTTTATTTTATCAAATGCGTTTTTCACCTGCCCTGAAACAAGGAAGTGCGAGATTGACTTATAAGTTGAATGAATCTGTCCGGCATTCATAATTTATATAGTTATCGGGAATGATAGATAGTTACAACAATAAAACCAACTTAGGGTAAGCTTGTTTATCTAACAGGTATAATTTACGAACAATTAGCAAAATAGGAACAGAAAGTCAAAACAAACCGGTCATCCCATCTTACTTATTTTGCGAAGTCTTTCTTCATCTATTATTTTTAGTTTACGACCATCCATGGCAATGACATGTTCGTTAACAAAATTGGATAATGTCCGGATAGCATTTGAAGTAGTCATATTCGATAAATTAGCCAAGTCCTCCCGGGACAGATAAATGCTAATGGTAGCACCATCCTCCTCCAACCCGTAATTCGTTTTGAGTAAAAGAAGTGCTTCGGCTAATCGGCCACGAATGTGCTTTTGGGTAAGGTTTACAGTACGGGCATCAGAAGCTGCTAAATCAGTTGCCAGTTCTTCCAGAAAACGATAGCAGAATGCGTTATTATGCCGGAGTATCGACAAAAATATTTCTGCTTTTATCATATAAACGGTGGATGCTTCGAAAGCTGTAACATTGGTGTTGTAGGTTTCATTGGCAATAATGGCTCTGTAACCAAAATGTTCCCCTGGCTTTAACATTCTGATAATTTGATACCGGCTTCCAACTCCTTCTTTGTAAACTTTCACTTTTCCACTTGCAAGTATCATCATATTTGTCGGGATTTCTCCTTCACTATGAATCATTTCATTTTTCTTGAAATAGTGTACCGTGTAATTGTTTCGAACAAATTGTCTTTCATCCGGAGTTAAAACATCCCAAACTGTTAGAATCTCCTCTAAGGGTTTGAGATCTGAAACATGCTTTTTTGCCATAAAATTTTTCTGAGAAATATGTTAGACAACAATGTTATAAAGCACAAATTTAGCAATTTTTCGAGATAATAATGCTAAATGTCAAAAAAATCCGCATAAAAAGTGTGAAAATAATCTTTTTGCTACTTAATTCCTTTTGCAAATTACTAATTCGGGCATCTGCTTAACAACGTTAAAACAAAACATTAATACTTTTATTAAAATAATTAAATAATTAGAATTACTTTTGTAAGGCACAATAACATAATTTCAGATGAAAAGAATCTTTTTGATTACGACAATTTTTTTTTGTTTTTTTAATGTAAATGCTCAACAAATCTCAATAAGTGATTCTGCAGTAATAAGTTTGATTACATGTTCCCCCGGTGAGGAAGTTTATGCCAAATTTGGCCATACTGCTATTCGCATTAATGATTCCAAAAATGGTGTTGATCTGGTTTTCAATTATGGAATTTTTAGTTTTGAAACAGAAAACTTTTATTATAAATTCATTAAAGGGGAGACGGATTATCAATTAGGAATTTACGATACAAGGTATTTTTTACCTGAATATGCACAACGGAATTCAATGGTTTGGGAACAGGTTTTAAATCTTACAACTTCCGAAAGAAGAAATTTGATAAATTCATTATTAAAAAACTATGAAGCTGAATACAGGACATACCGGTACAATTTTGTGTTTGACAACTGTGCCTCCCGTCCACGCGATAAAATATTTTCAGCGATTCAGGGGTATGTGAAATTTCAACAGTCAGCCGAAACTAAAACATTTCGACAGTGGATAGGAGTATATGTTGGAACGGATACCTGGCTTAAATTCGGGATAGATATTGTTTTCGGGATGGATGCCGACCGGGAAGCTACTATCAGTGAAAGTATGTTCCTTCCTGAAGTATTAATGAATGAGTTTCAAACTGCTCAAATTCAAACAGCAAATGGACAAATCCGAAAATTAGTATCTGAGAATAAAATTCTCGTCAATAAAAAAGGCATAAATTCGTTGGAAGATTCGTGGATATTTAAACCGACAACCTTTTTTATTTTCTTGCTCTTGATTGGAATATGCCTGACAATTTGGGATATTAAAGAACGAAAACTACACTTTAAATATTTCGACACCCTGATTTATGTAGTCAGCGGTATTGGTGGATTAGTAGCGTTTTATTTAATGTTTTTTTCTTTACATCCGTTGGTAAGGTCCAATCTGAATTTACTGTGGCTTAATCCTCTTAATTTGATTGTAGCAGTGATAATCTGGATTAAACCCATGCGTAAAGCCTTATTTTATTATGAAATAGTAAATATTTTATTACTTGTAGGTGCATTACTGGCATTTGCATTATCTGCACAGGCACTTAACATGGCAACTTTCCCGATTGTTGTCCTTCTATTAATGCGAAGTACAAGCTGGTTCGCTTTAACAAAAAGAAGAATTTTTAAAAAAATAATTTGATTTTAATAAAGAATCTTCAATATAATGACAAAAATTAATCAGATTAAAGTACCTAAACCATTGCGTTTTGTTTGTATAATTCCGGCACGATATCATTCAACGCGCTTTTCCGGAAAACCTCTTGTGGATATTGGCGGGATGACAATGATTCAACGTGTGTACGATCAGGTTTCTAAAGTTCTGCCGGATGTATATGTTGCAACCGATGATAAACGTATTTTTGACGTTGTAATTGCATTTGGAGGAAAAGCCATAATGACTTCCGACAAGCATAAAAGTGGTACAGATCGCTGCTATGAAGCCTTTTCTAAGCTTGATGAATGGTTTGATGTGGTAGTTAATGTTCAGGGAGATGAACCTTTTATTCAACCTGACCAAATCAGTGAAATACTTACCTGTTTTGAAGATCAGGACACTCAGATTGCTACCCTGGCAAAAAGAGTGACTGAAAATGACGGTTTTGAAAGTCTGTCAAATCCAAACAATCCGAAACTGGTGGTTAATTCTCTGAATGAAGCTATGTATTTCAGTCGATCTGTTATTCCATTTAAGAGAGGGTCAGATACCGGGAACTGGATTTCGCAGCACACTTACCTGAAACATGTCGGAATTTACGCTTACAGGGCCGATATTTTACGCGAATTGACATTACTCGAACAATCGCCTCTCGAAATCGCCGAATCGCTGGAACAGCTCCGTTGGCTCGAAAACGGATACCGTATTAAAGTCGGTTATACCAATGTTGAGACTTTTGGAATTGATACACCCGATGATTTAGAAAAAGTAAAAGGAATGCTGCTTTAAACTCTCATTATTTTAAACCATCCTACTTTCTGAAAATTACAGTTTAATAAATAAAACAACTCCCAAAAAAGCATTCTGCTATTTTGGGAGTTGTTTTTATAATAACTTTCCTGTTCAATCAACAATCTCAGCAAAATCTACGATATGTTCATCGACATATGCAGCAATAGCAGCAGTTTGTTTTTCTTCAATATCAAAATAGATCTCTTCCAGTTCATCAAATTCTTCAAAATCGACATAAAGCGCATTGAATTCTTCGTCGGTTGTTTCACGTTCAAGTTTTTCTTTGTTTGGATCGTATATCTCCTTTGCCTTGTATATTAACTTAGCCAGCTCTATCGCACCGAACAGTTTAATCGCTTTTGCAAATGGATTGGAAAATATATAACCACCATATCCGTTTTGGATGAGTTGTACAAATCCCCCTTCACTCATTTCTTTTGTAAAAAAATGATATGCTAACAAGGTATGCTGGCTTCCGTTGAGTAATGGCATATTTTCAGCAGTCAGTTTACCACCTATGGCAAGAAGATAAGCATCTGTAAAAACCTGTAAAAATTCGTCCATTCCTTTTTCAGCGGCTCCAGCTAATGCACTGTTTTTAATTTGAATCATATAGTTGAGTTTGATGTTTGTTGTTTGTTGTTTGAAGATTAGTCTTTGCTCTTTTGTCTTGGTTCTTGGTTCCTGGCTCTTGGTTCCTGGCTCTTTTATCTTTTGTCTTTGGTCTTTTGTCTTGGTTCTTGGTTCCTGGTTCCTGGTTCTATAGTCTTCATTCCTGGCTCAAAATCACAATAAAACCTCCGAACTGTAAGCCGGCAGTTGAATACTTATCTTATGATGTGAGACTGCAAATTTACAATTAAAAATTGATTTGAGTCCTTTAATATTCAACTGATCAGGAATAGTAATTTCAAACGATTTTGGTTTAGCTGAATTATTGATAAAAACAATTGCATTTCTGTCAAAATATTTCCGTGCATACACCCAATTGTCTTTGTTAGTCTCAATATTAATGAATTCACCATAAACCAGTACCGGATTGTTTTTTCTTAAATGAGTCAATACCGAAACTTTATTCCAAAGATTTTTTTCCCGGTTATTCCATCCTTCAAATTTCATCATTCTTCTACAATCAGGGTCATTTCCTCCGGTTAATCCAATTTCATCGCCATAGTAGATAACTGGTATTCCGGGAATTGTCATATTAAAAGTCTGCATTAAAAGCAATTTATCATAAGCAGTGGAATCGGTTATACCAATTACACGTTGCCAACCTGCAGTTTTAGAATCTTCTCCAAATTTCAAATCACCCGAAGCATAAGCCATGAACCTTGGTTTATCCTGGTTTCCGGATATATTGCCCATTAAATTATGATTACCATAAATATATAAACTCGAAATCAGGATGGTATTGACCTGTTGCAGGTTACTCCCCCCTACCCCCGCAAAAGTGGTATTGGCAATATCAAAAACATTAAAATCAAATTGTCCATCAAGCATGCCGGTTGTCAGGTAGCTGCTGATTAGTTCAGGGCTGCCATAAGTCTCACCAATTTGGTAAAGGCTCTTCCCACTATTCAGGACTTTAATTTTATGTGTCAGCTCACGCCAGAATTGTTCAGGTATATGTTTACAGGCATCATGACGGAATCCATCAACTTTAAATTCTTTTATCCAGAACATTGCCGAATCAGTCATCATATCTACCACGTTGGGTTTCGAAAAATCGATGGTAGGTAAAAATGTATCAAACCAGGTAGTGAGCCTGTAATCGTTCCATCGTTCAGTATTCATAGTTCCATCCGGTAGATATAAAGAAGTTGTAAACTGTGGATGAAGTTTATAAAAGGGATGATCAATATGCACATGATGTGCTACATAATCAAGTAAAACATTCATATTCCGGTTGTGAGCATCGTTCACCAGATTTCTGAATTCCGTATTTGTTCCGAAACGATAATCTACTTTAGAAGAGGAAATTGGCCAGTAACCATGATAACCTGAAAATTTTGTTTTCATGGGTGCATAATAGCCATAAGGTTGGGTTGGATTCTGGTTCATTGGTGATATCCACAACGTATTCACTCCTAGCTTTTCGAAATAGTCGTCATCAATTTTTTGCTTCAATCCGGCTAAATCACCTCCCCAATAGTCAACTTTATGGTTTACATCCGGCCGGTTCATGGGATGGTTATTCGTTTTATCTCCATCTTTAAAGCGATCGACCAACATAAAGTAGATGATCTGAGCACGCTTATCCGTCCGTCTGATATCTTTTGAATCGGTCAGCACTTTTCCCTTTTCAAGCGGAATCAGGACATCGTTGCTTACCCCAAAATCATTCGAAGCCCATACCCGCATAAAGGAGCGGTCCTGTTTACCGGCTTCAGCAGGAATATCAAAGATGATTTTACCTTTCGCAAGTTTGATAAATTTATCCGGCAACCGGTAATTCTGATAATATACAAATACATGACTAGCTTCATGCTGTACCAAAAGTGTTATGTTTTTACCTGTAAATCCAGAGGTATACAGAATTGGCATTTTATCTTTCTGCCCGGCAACCTGTAAAATCGAATTGAATTTTCCATATCCGTTATCCACTTTACCGGAATTATTGGCATCATGATTTTGCTGACCATCCAGGCTCATTTGATACAAATACGTACCCGGACTTAAATTTAGGGTCACTTCATAAACACCTTTCTTATTCATTTTCAAATCAGGGGATAAAGAAGGAACCCAATCATTCATTTGTCCTGCAATTTGAACCTTTTTGTAAATTTTACCCTGTGGATTGAATGTAAACAGAAAATCCAGCTTATCTGTTTTTCGACAGGGGACTGAATATGGAATCCCCTTAATCCAGAGTTTCACATCAACAAAATGCTCCATGTCAGGAAGTACTACTATATTTGCATTGATTCGGTTACTATCAATCCGGCTGATGAGTTTCGTTGATGAACTGGTTATGGAATCAATTTCAGAAGGATTCATAATAAAATCCTGAAGTGATAAGACGTTTTCGCCGATTTTCAGCGTTAACAACGAATTGAGATTTTTATTATTTACCGAATCCGAAGGAAAATTCAGACTTGATTGTTTACAGGCTGTGCATACAAGAACAATCAACAGGATAATATCCATTTGGTTTTTCATACTTAATTTTTTCGTAGATTATTAGTAGTATTAGTGATCAGTAGAAAATATATCCCTTGAAATTTGAAATAATAATTTTATTGTGTATTTCATCAAACATCACATTGACAGATGTTATTATCAATTTATAGCCTTTACCGTTTATAGTTAACTCTTCTTTCGTAAATTCATCATCATTATTTGTTTGTTTTTTTCTGACAATTGTTATTAATTTATCGTTCAAAGGAATTGATAAAACGGACATTTTTTTCAATTTATTTTCAATTATCAGCTTATCATTTTCGAGTCTGACAATTACTTTTTCATCTTCATATTTTAATTTTTGATCTCCAAACATATTTATATACAGAAATGTATGGTATTGGTCCGTATCTACAGATAACGATTGATTTTTTAATTGGATATAAGAATATTGTTGATAACCGCTAAAGTTTTCCATTTTAGTCAAAGCCAGAATTTCCGACTGCGACTTATCTTTTATTGAAATTGGATAAAACTTCTGTATACTTTCATTTCCATAGGTTTTTGAAAGATATTGTAGGGTTCCAACCAGTTTAATTTGTGTTATTGAATCCATTTTAATAATTCGATCTTTAGAAATAATTATTTTTCCATTTTTTAATAAATGAGCATCATTGAGCTGTTTCTCCAGCTGGGCAGTAAGTGAATGCCTTGTAATGTGATATACGCTCCAGGGTCCGGCAGAACTAAGAAATACTACCAGGGCAAACGAAATTACAATCCATTTTACATGTTTCGATTGAGACAACAACAGGTAGATACTTATCAGAAACAACCACAAATTCAGGATGAGCACATAACAACGATTAATTGTCAATCCGTAGTCACCAATTCTTCGAAAGATTCCAACTGACATGAGTACTAATAACGGGAATAATAAAACCGGGAAGTACCGTGAGAATAAATCCGCCAATTTGCTTCCTTTTATTAGCCGGAGTGGATATAGAATCAGGATAATTAAGAAACCGGCCATTCCAAGTACTGAAACCAATGTAGACACCCACCCGTTAGGCAGTTCCCATTTAATAATTATCCTGAATAGATAGACATATAAAATCAGGGTATAGGCAGCTAAAATAGGAAGTAAAATATACAACCCGAATATTTTTATTATTTTATTAAAAGAAATTTCTTGTTTCTTTTTTTCTGACTCAGTTGGAATATTTGACAGGAAATAGACTGGTGCAAAAATCACATAACAAATCACCGCCAGATTCGAATATATTTCTTTATTGATTTGAATATTAAACAATTTATCGAGGGATAAAATGGCCAGACTTAAACCGGCAAACAATACATTTGAAAAAACAAACGCTATTAACATTTCAATGATGCTTTCACGACTAAAATTCCAAAATGGGATTTCGTTGTTTCTCTTCATAAATGAAACAAAAAAGGCTGATAAAACAAATATTGCTCCAAATGCAATCAATTGATAATTCTGATATTCAAATAGTTTTTGCGGAAGCGTGAAACAATAAACAGCCAGTAATGCAATTGAAAGAACATTAAACAGAATTCTGAAGTGCCACATTTTAAGTTCTTCCAGATACAATGTAACGGCAACGTTTAAAAGAGTCCCTAATACAAAAAACGCCCATAAACTTACCCTTATTTCAACTTTTACTTTTTGAATCGATAAAAAACAAAGGATTGATAAACCAATTAGAAATAACAGAGTGAAAGGAAACCGTACAAGAACCAATTTAAATTTATTGATCCATTCTTTTAATGATGACTTCTTCATATCTTTTAGTATAAAAATTTAATAATCAATGCGAAATGGAATTAATTTCTAATTTATATCCAGAATTAAAACAGTCCTGGCAGGTACTGTTACGGAACTCTTTATTGAATAGGTTTTTGAATTTGTAATTTCAATTCCGAAAGATTTCCCGGCCAGCATTTCAGTGAAGCGTTTTAGATCTAACTCCTTTGTTTGCTCATTATTATTCGTAATGATCATAATTGTTTTTTCAATATTATACCTGAAACTGACGTAGATTCCATTTTCAGGGACAAACTGTTTCATGGATCCATTTTGCAACACAGAGTTGTGCTTGCGGTAATTCAATAAAATTTTCAAATACTCAAACACTTCATTTTCAGCTTTTGTTCTTTCCTGAGGTGTAAATGCATTTCTTTCATCGGTTATCCATCCACCTGGAAAATCAAATCGATGACCCTGATAATCTCCCGCTTTTCCATCCAGCATTATTTCAGTACCGTAATAGAGTTGAGGATAACCCCGTGCAGTAATCAACATGGCCAATCCCATTTTATACTTGCGAATGTCCTTTTTTACAACTACCGAATATCTGTCAATATCATGATTATCCAGAAAATTCATGATCATCGAAGGATTTGAATAAACGAAGTCCTGTGCATACAGGGAGTAAAAACGCGACATTCCGGTATCCCAACTGTCAGCTTCATTGAATGCCGTACTGAAAACATCCTTCAGGCAGAAATCCATCACACTGGTCAATCTTGAATCAAAGCCATCTTTATTATTATTTCCCGATTGATAATAGGCAATTTCTGCCGGCGATTTAACCCAGCATTCACCAACAACATTCAAGTCCGGATATTCGCTTCTGATGGATTGTATAAACTTTGCAGCCGTTTTTATATCGTTGTACGGATAAGTATCTACCCGCATTCCATCAATGTTGGCAGTTTCAATCCAATAGATATACACCTGACTCAGGTAATCGAAAAGCAGTGGGTTCTGCAAATTTAAATCAGGCATATTGGGAGCAAACCAACCCTGCGTCAGCCGGATTAAATCAGCTTTTGCTGCATGCGGATCGGTCCATGCAGTCATTCGGTAATTTGAGGAAGTATATTTTGGCCATATATTGAACCAGTCCTTTGCCGGCAGATCTTTCAACCACCAATGGTTTGCTCCGCAATGATTCGGAACAACATCAATGATCAGTTTCAAACCGTTCGAATGGCAAGTCTCCGAAAGCCTCAGGTAATCATCATTTTTCCCCAGGCGCGGATCAATTTTATAATAATCGGTACAGGCATATTGATGATAGGAATAATGGGTATCGTTATCCTCCAGAAGCGGAGTTGTCCACAGTGCAGTAATGCCCAAACCGGCGAGATAAGGGACATTCCTGACGATTCCTTCAATGTCCCCGCCATGACGGGCACCCGGAATCTCTCGATGCACTCCCTGATAGTATCCGCGTATGGAATCATTCTCAGGATTTCCGTTTGCAAACCTGTCGGGCATAAGTAAATACAAGGCATCGGCTTCGGTAAAACTTTTTCGAGCAGACGATTCTGCTCTCCTTTTTTTCAACTCGTAAACAACAGTCTGGATTTTCTTCCCCTTTTTCAATTCAATGGTAAATTTACCCGGTAACGTTTCTTTTGTTACGTTCAGATACAAAAAAACAAAATTCGGATTATCGGTTGTCTCTTTTCTCACAATAGTGACACCTGTCTGACGGATAGAAATTACTGCCGATTGCAAATCCATGCCTTGTAACATGAGCTGAAACACAGGCTGATTCATTTCAACCCACCAGTTAGTAGGCTCAACCCGTTGAACCCATTTCTGGTTTTTTGCGTTAAGATGAATAGTCAGGCAAAACAATACAATGGACAATAAAAAATACTTTTTTATCATATATGTTTTTTTGAGATTATGGACAAAACATCCTCTATTCTGGCAATTGAAATACAAACTTAAACTAAATGATTGAAACAATTAAATATCACTTTATACATCCCTACAAACAGCACATTATTCTCCATTTTTAAGTTTGCAATCTATTTAAATCATCAATTCCTGTTTTAAAAAAGGCTGACATTTTCTGAAAAATAGTTTACTGTTTTTTTGCAAACTAACATTGATATTTGAGTTCAAATATTTAATTTTGTAAACGAATAATTAAATAAGATAACAGTTTAACTTACTATTTAAAAATTTGAAATTATTTATATTGATAAGGTAAGGGAACGATATTGCATTTGCCTCGGATGCAAAACCAACCTAAAACCAATCCAAAATCAACTATAAAACATTCAGTGAAAGTATTCCGGAGATCAAGGAATTAAAAGATATTCCTTCTGCTATTCATCATATTTCATGATTTATTGTCACTAACTTATCAAATTACAACCCGAAAATACGTAATAAAATGGTTTGTTACCCTTCTAAGTTGTCAGCATTGATTGAAGTTGAGTTATCCATTTTTTCTGTCATTGCAGCTTTATGTTCTTCAAACAATTTTTTCCATCCTTTTTGTTTAGCCTCCAGTGCAAGAATACAGGCTAGTTCTGTAAGTTCCGTCCGTGAATGGTTTATCGAATTCATTATAGATAAATATTTATATAAACGAATAGTGTCGCCTGTTTTAACATCTGCTCCAACACTAAATCCTGCTATTTTTTCCTTTTCTATTTTTATAGGGTTAATATTCAGATATTCATTGTTTTTAAAGATTTCATACGTTAAAGCAGTACAGATATGAAAATCCGTATGGCGGGTTTGGGTCCATAAATGGGCAACATCATGCCGGGTTTTAGTTTGTAAAACATTCCATACAGGTTCTGAACCATTTTGAGTCGTTAGCATTAGATCTCCTTCAATAACAGGCATGAAAGATATTCTACCTGTAAAATTCAATGATTTGATGGAATAACTAATGGCACCTACTTCAGATTCCGCCATACTCAGAAAACGTTTTACTACAACCTGAATATGATGTCCTTTCGGCGATAGTGCTTCAAATGATCTTTCCAGTAAACCCTCATGTAAATTCACAGTCCGTTTAAAATTCAATACTTCCCACACTGCCAGATCCAGTTTTTCTTCATTCAGTCGAACTGTTATTCCAATCCAGGTTGGAGTATTCACATATTTATCCGTAGCAACATCATTTCCGGATGTCAAATCAGATTGATCAATATTTTCGGATTTAATTTTCCCTGCAATAAATGAGCCTGGCAACGTTACCCCCGAATAATATTCTTCGAAGTTTCCGGATTGTTTTAGATACCCATTATCAAGACAAAAAACAGTATCGGGATCAAGTGGATTATCGCATAGGAAACCTTCTTCAACGATATACCAAGGGTCAGAATTCAGATTGTCATTCATGAGATTATTTTGGGGTTTGAAAAGTTTGTGGTTTGAAAAGTATGATCTTTCAAAAAAGTAATGACAGTAGATAATTAAATTGGAGATACTTTCTTATCTTCGACCCACAGGACACTAAATGCAGCAATTATCAAAAAACATCCAGACATTATCAAAGCAAAGATCGCTTGAGAATCAAAAAGTCGTTTTACAATCATTCCTCCAAATAAGCCATTAACGATTTGTGGAACAGTAATGAAAATATTAAAAATACCCATATAGATGCCCATTTTCCGCACCGGTAGTGCCGGAGCCAGAATAGCATACGGCATGGATAGTATACTTCCCCAGGCCATTCCTACGCCAACCATGGAATAGATCAAGGTCATTGGATTTGTTATGAAATAAATAGATAATAACCCGATCGCACCGGCAAGTAACGAAACACTATGAGTCAGTTTTCGACCTATTTTGTGAGCAATGGCCGGTAATAAAAGGGCATAAATCATAGCTACCCCGTTATAAACCCCAAAAATGATTCCCACCCAGTTCCCGGCATCCTGATATTGGATTGATTTTGTATCTGCAACAGCCAAGCCGTAAACATGTTGAGCCACTGCCGGCGTGGTGAATACCCACATTCCAAATAAAGCAATCCACGAAAAGAACTGAACCACACCCAATTGTTTCATAGTTTTTGGCATGGCAACTATATCTTTAAAGATATCAGTGAATTTCCCTTTTTCTTCAACGATTTGGTTACTCTCTTTATTGAATTTATTAAGTTCTTCGGGGGAATATTCTTTTGTACTGATTACAGTCCATAAAATTGTGACAATCATTACTGCAGCGCCGATATAAAAAGAGAAAACCACATTATCAGGTATTCCGCCATTGGGTGCAACCTTTGATATTCCTATCCAGTTACCCAAAACATAGGGTAACCAGGATCCAATGACAGCACCTATTCCAATCAGGAATGTCTGTATGGAAAAACCCAGCGTACTCTGATCGGCGGGAAGCATATCGGCCACCAAGGCTCGAAATGGTTCCATGGCAACATTAAACGAAGCATCCATAATCATTAAAAATCCTGCCCCGATAAACATGGCAGGCACTATATTTGTAAAGACCCCCGCGTTTGGCATAAGGATCAGTGCGATGGCTGCAAGGATTGCACCTACCAGAAAGAACGGACGCCGGCGTCCCAATTTTGTCCAGGTGTGATCGGAATAGTGACCTATAATCGGTTGTATGATCATTCCTGTAATGGGTGCTGCCAACCAAAACCACGACAATTGTTCGATATCCGCACCAAAGGTCTGCAAAATACGGCTGGCATTCGCATTTTGTAATGCATAACCAAATTGTATTCCCAAAAAGCCCATGCTCAGGCTGAGGATTTGGAGAAAGTTGAATCGGGGCTTCGTTTGAAGAGTTTCAGGTTTGAAAAGTTTGATGTTTGAAGAGTTCATGGATTTACAGTTTGAAAGGTTTGATGTTTGAAAGGTTTGAAGGGTTTGATGTTTGAAA
>Ga0302215_10001131_pt1 | contig 19380 bp, 18 predicted proteins | sample II_Fen_N3_1_FD_194580 | JGI IMG/M metagenome (GOLD analysis project Ga0302215, IMG submission 194580) | Peat permafrost microbial communities from Stordalen Mire near Abisko, Sweden - II_Fen_N3_1 | ecosystem: Environmental > Terrestrial > Soil > Wetlands > Permafrost | place: Sweden: Abisko...
AATACATCTCCAAAAGATTCTATCAACAATCAGGCCTATTACATTAAAGATTTGCCTGCAAAATCAAAAGGCAACATCCGTATCAACTTATCCGATATACCCAAAGGCAAGTATCAATTGGAGATTTACAAAGTCGGATATAAATCGAATGATGCGTACGCCACTTATCTGGCTATGGGACGACCAAATCAGTTGACCAAACAGCAAGTGGAAGAAATAAAGAAACTAAATAATGGATCGCCGATATCTATCGAAATTTTAAATATAAAAGCGAATGAAGTATTTGTAAAAGAATTGGACATTCGTGAGAATGATGTTTATTTACTGAAAATAATTAAGCAATAATAGTAATTTATGAAAAAAATCACAATCTTATTTCTGTCCATCTTTTTGTTAGGTAGTTGTTCCGACAAAATCCAGCGTGTAGCCTGTGTTGGCGATAGCATTACCGAAGGTTACGGACTAAAAGTTCAAAGCCGTACAAGTTACCCAGTTATGCTCGATAGCATTCTAGGCTCGAAATACTCGGTATTGAATAATGGTAGAAGTGCCACTACTCTTCAGAAGAAAGGCGATTTCCCGTATTGGATTTGTAAGGAGTTTTCGAATACATTTGTATACAAACCAAATATTATAGTCATTAAACTAGGTACAAACGATACCAAACCCCAAAACTGGCATGCCGATACCTACGAACAGGATTATCAGGCGTTGATTGATACGTTTAAAACCATTACTTCGAAGCCTAAAATTTATGTATGCCTCCCGGTTCCTGTATTCAAAACCCGCTGGGGTATTAATGACTCTACTGTGATTAATGGTGTTATTCCTATAATTGAAAAACTGGCACTGAAAAATAAACTGACAGTCATTGATTTATACCACGGCATGAGTACTCAGGGTGCTAATTTCCCCGACGATATACATCCCAACGAAAAAGCAGCTAAAGCTATGGCAAGTATTATTGCCAACAAGTTGAAAGAAAAATAAATATAAACTATAATAATCAAATTTTAATGAAAAAACTCAAAATGGCCTTACTCTGCTTACTGGCATTGGCTGGACTGCAAGCACAAACAAAACCAATTTATCTCGACAACACACAACCTATTGAGATGCGTATAAAAGATGCTCTTTCCAAAATGACGTTGGAAGAAAAAGTAAAACTATGCACCGCACAGTCGAAGTTTAGCTCGCACGGTGTTCCACGCCTCGGCATTCCTGAACTGTGGATGAGCGACGGCCCACATGGCGTTCGTATGGAAATTCTTTGGGATAGCTGGGGTCACGCTGATTGGTCAAACGATTCTTGTACAGCTTTTCCTGCGCTTACTTGCCTGGCTGCATCGTGGGATCCTTCCATGTCGCATCTTTTTGGAAATGCTATTGGCGAAGAAGCCCGTTACCGTCGCAAAGATGTGTTGCTTGGCCCGGGTGTGAATATCTATCGCTCACCACTGAATGGTCGTAACTTCGAATACCTGGGCGAAGATCCCTATCTGGCTTCCCGCATGGTGATTCCTTATATTCAGGGCGTTCAGGAGAATGGTGTTTCGGCTTGTGTGAAACATTTTGCACTCAACAATCAGGAAAGATGGCGTGGACATATCGATGTTCAAATTAGCGACCGTGCATTGTACGAAATCTATCTTCCAGCATTCAAAGCTGCAGTTACTGAAGCAAAGGTTTGGTCAATTATGGGTTCGTACAACAAAATCCGAGGACAATATGCTTGTGAGAATGAGATGACCCTGAATAAAATTCTCAAAGGTGAATGGAAATTCGACGGTTGTGTGATTACTGACTGGGGTGGAGCACACATTACCAAAGAAGCGGCTCTCAACGGACTTGATATTGAAATGGGAACAGGAACTGATGGTTTTACGTCTAATTCAAAAAATGCGTATGACAATTACTTTCTAGCCGATCCTTATCTGAAAATGCTTCGCTCAGGTGAAATTCCAATTTCCAACGTAGATGAAAAAGCTTCACGCATCCTTAGGCTTATTTTCCATACCGCTATGGACGTAAATAAGCCTTACGGCTCTTTGGCTACCGAAGAGCATCACAACGTTGGACTTACTGTAGCTGAGCAAGGAATTGTATTGCTAAAGAATACCTCAAACTTATTGCCAATCGATGTATCAAGGTATAAAACTATCGCTGTAATAGGTGAAAATGCCACACGCAAGCTTACCGAAGGCGGTGGGTCGTCGGAATTAAAACCAAAACGTGAGGTATCGCCATTGCAAGCACTTACTGAAAAGTTTGGAGCAGATAAAATCAAATATGCTTTGGGATATGGTTCGGGAGCTGTTTCTTACGATAAGGTGAACAAATCGCCTTACGACGAAGCTAAACTCCGCAAAGAAGCTGTTGAATTGGCCGCTAAATCCGATATTGTTATCTTCGTGGGCGGTTTAAATAAGAATACACAGCAGGATAGTGAAGGTGACGACCGCCGCTCGTATGGGTTGCCTTTTGGTCAGAACGAATTGATTGCCGAACTTCAAAAAGTAAATAAAAACATTATACTTGTTATGCTTAGTGGCAATGCTTACGAAATGCCTTGGTTACAAAAAACCACCACGCTTGTTCAGGGTTGGTACGGCGGTTCTGAAGCAGGGCACGCCATTGCCAATGTGCTCACAGGTACAGTAAACCCAAGCGGTAAATTGCCATTTACTTTTGCGGCTAAACTCAACGACTACGGCGCACATTCGTTCGGAGCCATTGCTTTTCCGGGCGACAGCATTAAAGAAGAATACAAGGAAGACATCCTGGTGGGCTACCGCTGGTTCGATACCAAAAAGATTAAACCCTTGTTCCCATTTGGCTATGGATTGTCGTATACTACCTTTGAATACGGCAAAATTACTACAGATAAAAAACAATATGCAGTTGATGAAACCATCAAACTTTCATTTACAGTGAAAAATACCGGCAAAGTTGATGGTAAAGAAGCAGTTCAGGTTTACGCTTCGCAAACAAAAGCATCTGTTATTCGCCCTGCCAAGGAATTGAAAGCATTTAAAAAGGTTTTCCTCAAAGCAGGCGAAACACAAACCGTAGAATTGGAAGTAAAAGTAAAAGACCTGGCATTTTACAATGAAACCATTCACGATTGGACAGTTGAACCGGGAGAATTTGTACTTTGCAATGCAGCAACTTCAGAAGATGTTAAAAGCTCGGTAAAGATTCAGGTTAAATAACAGTATAAGTACCACATTTACAGCAATATTATGCAAATATAAATTTTAAAATCCGAGTTGAATTGTTTTCAAAAAGTTTTATATTTTTGAAAACAAATAAAATTAAACAGGAATCTGGTAGTCAGGTTCCTGTTTAATTTTATTTGAGATATCTGTGAAGGGTATATTATATATTTATTAGCTTTCTAATGCAATTTCAGATATCTTTATAATCTATCATATCTTAATAATAGCATTACATCTATTTCTTTCTCCCCTTAACGCATAAGTCCTTACAATTTTATAACTTTGCAACCCAAAACATTAGGTGTTTTTACTGCGTTATAGATCATATTCTGCGTTAGAAAAAAGAATTATTGTTTTACAGTAAAGTAAACAACAAATAAAATAATATTAAAACAAAATAATGGATTTTAAATACGATGTAATCGTTATAGGTGCAGGTCATGCAGGAAACGAAGCTGCCTGTGCTGCCGCCAATATGGGTTCTAAAACCCTTCTTATCACCATGGACATGAATAAAATTGGTCAGATGAGCTGCAACCCAGCTGTTGGAGGTATCGCCAAAGGACAAATTGTACGTGAAATCGATGCACTCGGAGGTCACATGGGAATTATAACCGACCGTTCAGCCATACAATTCCGCATGCTCAACCGCTCTAAGGGACCGGCCATGTGGAGTCCCCGTTCACAGAGTGATCGTCATCAGTTTATACAAGAATGGATAAAAACCGTTTCCAACACCGAAAATCTCTTTATCTGGCAAGATACTGTTAAGCAAATGACTTTTGAGGAAGGAGCCGTTACAGGAGTTATCACTGCTTTGGGAATAGAGATGAAAGCAAAATCCATCGTTATCACCGCAGGAACTTTCCTTGGAGGACTGATGCACTTCGGCAAAAATCAATTATCGGGAGGACGTATTGCCGAGCCATCGTCCTATGGCATTACAGAACAACTCAAATCCATCGGCTTTTCTACTGATAGAATGAAAACCGGAACTCCTTGTAGAATTGATGGACGAACAATTGATTTCAGTAAAATGACCGAACAAATCGGAGAAGATGATTTTCATAAGTTTTCTTTTCTGGAAGAAGCAAAGAGAGAACTTCCACAACGAAGCTGTTGGATAACCTATACTAACGAAACAACTCATGTAGAATTACGTAAAGGTCTGGTAGATTCTCCCCTATACAACGGACAAATTCAAAGCATAGGACCACGCTATTGCCCCAGTATCGAAACCAAGATAGTTACTTTTGCAGATAAACTGTCACATCAATTATTTCTCGAACCAGAAGGAGTCAACTCACAGGAATATTATCTGAACGGTTTTTCATCTTCACTCCCACTTCAAGTTCAGATTGATGCTATACATACCATTTCGGGATTGGAGAATGCACAACTCTACCGTCCAGGCTATGCTATTGAATATGATTTTTTCGACCCTACACAATTAAAACACACATTAGAAACCAAGCGAATCAAGAATCTATTCTTTGCCGGACAGATAAATGGAACGACTGGGTACGAAGAAGCAGGTGGACAAGGATTGATTGCCGGAATGAATGCACACATAAATTGCCACGGTGGAAAAGAATTTACCCTCGCCCGTAACGAAGCATACATTGGTGTTTTGATTGATGATTTAGTGACCAAAGGTGTCGACGAACCCTATCGTATGTTTACTTCCCGTGCCGAATATCGTTTGATACTTCGTCAGGATGATGCTGACATGCGTCTTACAGAGCGAGGATATGAAGCAGGTTTAGCGACCAAAAATCGTTTCGTTCAGCTTCAATCCAAAAAAGAAGAACAGGCAAAGCTTCGTGGTTTTCTCGAAAACTATTCAGTAAAACCGGCAGGTATCAATGAATTTCTTACAACAAAGAATTCATCTGAGCTAAAACACGGTTGTAAATTGAGCGATTTAGTGCTCCGTCCGCAGTTAGGTATTTCCGATTTATCCGAAGCAGTTCCTGCCTTACGTGAGAAATTAGACGAGATAAAATCACGCAAAGATGAAATTGTAGAAGCAACTGAAGTCCTATTGAAATATGAAGGCTACATAGAACGCGAGAAATTAATTGCGGAAAAGCTACTTCGACTAGAACATATTCAAATCAATGGACGAATAGACTACAATTCTATTTTATCCCTTTCTACCGAGGCCCGCCAGAAACTAACGAAGATAGCACCCGAAACAATCGGACAAGCAAGTCGTATTCCAGGCATATCCCCAAGCGACGTAAATATATTACTGGTACTGCTGGGGCGATAAATACGGCCAAAACAGCAAAGTGCGATGAAATTGTTCCACGTGAAACAAACACATCTCAGATCATCTTAAAACATCAACATCTGAAGGCACGTTCCACGTGGAACAAAACAAGAATAAAGATACATGAAATCTAAAGACACATTAAAAGAACAGGTAAATGCATTGCCGGACAAACCAGGGGTATACCAATACTATAATGCTAACGACGAAATCATTTACGTTGGTAAAGCGAAGAATCTAAAAAAACGTGTGACTTCATATTTCAATAAAATTCATGATTCTGGCAAAACAAATGTACTAGTAAAAAATATTGTATCGCTAAAACACATTGTTGTCGAAACTGAAGAAGATGCCCTCCTACTTGAAAACAATTTAATCAAGCAATATCAGCCTCGTTACAATGTTTTACTCAAAGATGGAAAAACCTACCCAAGCATTTGCATAACCAACGAAACATTTCCACGCATTTTCAAGACTCGGAATATATTTAAAAACGGAGCACAATATTTTGGTCCATATAGTTCGAATTATACAATTAATTCTATTCTTGAAATTGTACACGAACTCTACCCTATTAGAAATTGCAGACTCCCTTTGACAAAAGAAAACATCAACGCTGGTAAGTTTAAAGTATGCTTACAATACCATATTCATAAATGCAAAGGTGCATGTGAGGGAAAAGAAACTGAAGCAGAATATAAAAAAACAATCGAGCAGGTTCGTCAGATAATTGAAGGAGATGCGAACGAAATAAGCAAAGTGCTGTTTACTCAAATGCAACAATTGGCAAAAGAATATAAATTTGAAGAAGCACATCAACTCAAATTGAAATATGAGCTGATTGAGAACTATAAATCGAAATCGATTATTGCAAACACGGTGGTTGAAAATACAGACGTATTTGCCTATGATGAAAATGATAATTCAGCTTTCGTAAATATTCTTCGCATTTCAAAGGGCTCAATCATTCAAGGTTACACGATTGAATACAAGAAACGATTGAATGAAGATAAAGAGGACATATTGGCAATGGCAATAGTTGAATTGCGTGAAAGATTAAAAAGCAATTCGAAAGAAATAGTAGTTCCTTTCAAAATAAATTACGAACTGAAAGACGCAAAAGTTATTATTCCACAACGTGGCGACCGTAAAAAATTACTAGAATTAGCGCTTCAAAACGTTCGTCAATTTAAGCTTGAAAAATTGAAACAAACCGAGAAACTGAATCCTGATCAACGCGCCATTCAGCTTCTTAAGAGCATACAAGAGGCTTTGCACATGGCCAAACCTCCGATGACTATTGAATGTTTTGATAATTCAAATATCTCAGGAACGAATGCTGTAGCTGCATGTGTAGTATTCAAAAAGGCAAAACCATCGAAAAAAGATTATCGTAAATATAACATTAAAACAGTTGTTGGACCAGACGATTATGCTTCGATGAAAGAAGTAGTTCGTAGGAGATACACAAGAATGTTAAGTGAAGAAACACCGTTACCTGACTTGATTATTGCAGATGGTGGAGTTGGACAAATGGAAGTAATAAGACAAGTAATAGAAGATGAGCTCAATATTAACATTCCAATTGCTGGTTTAGCTAAAGATAGTAAACATCACACACGCGAATTACTTTACGGATTTCCTGCAAAAGCTATTGGGTTAAAAATAAATGATCCTCTTTTCAAATTGTTAGCTTCTATGCAAGGCGAAGTTCACCGGTTTGCCATCACCTTCCATCGGGACAAGCGAAGCAAAACACAGGTAGCCTCTGAGCTCGATACAATACCCGGAATTGGTGAAAAGACGAAAAATGAGCTTATAAAGCATTTCAAGAGTGTAAAACGGATTAGATTGGCTGAAATGTCTGAATTAATTGAAATAGCTGGAAATAACAGAGCATCAATTATTTATAATTATTTTAGAGCCGAATTGAAGGCCTGAGAATTGAATATTAGAAAACATACGTGCAAAGTATAGGAAATACAGAAGAGAAAAAGCCTTATTTTTGTACAAAATTAGAATACAATAAAATGAATATAGAAATTAAGTCAATAGATACAATCCATCAGTCAGCTCAAAAATTTATTGAGCAAATTGGCAACAGAGCTGTTTTTGCATTTAATGGAAAAATGGGAGCCGGTAAAACCACATTTATAAAATCGATATGTGAAGGAATGGGTGTAAAGGAAACTGTAAACTCACCGACATTTTCAATCGTTAATGAATATGAAGCAGCAGATGGTCGGATCATTTACCATTTCGATTGCTACCGTATCAATAAAATTCAGGAAGCACTTGATCTCGGGGCTGAGGAATATTTATATAGTGGCAATTTGTGTTTTATTGAATGGTCGGAAAACATTGCCCCTATCCTACCCGACTCATTAGTAAATGTAAACATTGAGGAAATGGGAAATGGGAAAAGAAATGTGGTGATTGATTGATAAGATGATTTGGCGATGTGATAATATTAAGAGATGATAATATAATAGAAAAATGAAGCAAAAAATGAAGCATTCCGTTATGGAGCAAGTAAAAGCGGCCCGAAAGCAAAGTCGCGATGAAGAAATTCAGACACATGGGAAATCGATAAATTATCGAACGGTTATGGAGAGCAAGAAGCAATATAATCGCAAAAAAAATAAGGCAGACGATGAGGTTCTGCCTTATTTATTTATAAAAGTATTGGAAATTTACCAAATACTCACTCGTTTTTCAATAGGCACAAACAACTTATTATCTGGTTTAATACCAAATGCATCATACCATGCCTGAATGTGCGGCAAAGCGCCATTTACGCGCCATTTACCAAGCGAATGAGGGTCAGCCTTAGTAAGCCTTGAAATCTCCTCTGTACGGATATTTCCGGCCCATACATTCGCGTATGAAAGGAAGAAACGTTGTTCAGGAGTATAACCATCAGCCTTAGTCAATGGTTTTTCGGCAGTTGCATGTTTAAAGGCATTGAACGAAACTTGCAAACCTCCATGATCAGCTATATTTTCACCTAAAGTGAATTTTCCATTTGCTTTTACTCCCGGAGCAACTTCAATAGCATCAAAATAATCAGCCAGACCTTTAGTGCGGGCATCAAAATTCTTTTTATCATCAGCTGTCCACCAGTTTTTCAGGTTACCTTCTTTATCAAACTGACAACCCTGATCGTCGAAACCATGTGTCATTTCGTGTCCGATTACAACACCAATTGCTCCATAGTTGAAAGCATCATCAGCATTCATATCAAAGAATGGAGGTTGCAAAATACCAGCAGGGAAACATATTTCATTCGTTGTTGGGTTGTAATAAGCATTTACAGTCTGAGGTGTCATCAACCATTCATCTTTGTCAACAGGCTTTCCAGCCTTGTCGAATTTATAGGCATGGTCAAAACGGTTAGAGCGAACTATATTAGCATAATAGCTATCTTTCTTAATATCTAAAGCAGTATAATCTCGCCATTTGTTTGGATAACCAATTTTCACGTAGAAAGCATCCAGTTTTTCTTTAGCTTTAGCCTTTGTAGAATCACCCATCCAAGGCAATGCTTTGATCCGCTCTGCTAATGAAATTTGAAGGTTCTTAACCAGTTTCAACATACGTTCTTTAGCTGCTGGTGGGAAATATTTTTTTACATACATTTGCCCTACAGCTTCACCTAAAACGCCATCTACCATATCAACAGAGCGTTTCCAGCGTGGACGTTGTTCTTTTTTGCCTGATAAAACTTTACCATAGAAATTAAAATTGGCTGTGTAAATAGCATCACTCAAGTAGCTTGCAGATCCATCAATCAATTTCCATTGTAAGTAGGCAATTTGATTGACAATAGGTTCTGATTCAATAATTTTACCTACCTCAACTAATGACTCTTTTTGAGAAACACTAAGCATTTTGGTATTCTTCAATCCCAATGCATTGAAATAACTGTTCCATTCAATAGCAGGAACTAATTTCTGAAGATCAGCCACAGTCATTTTATTGTAGTTTGCATGTGGGTCGCGCAATTTTACGTTATCATAAGCAGCTGTTGCCAAACGGGTTTCAATCTTAAGAACAGCTTCCATATTGGTTTTAGCCTGTTCGTCGGTAAAGCCTACCTGTTTGAACATATTAATTACGTGAGTCTTATATTTCTCACGAATTTCTTTTGTATGTGCATCATTATCCAGATAATATTCACGTTCACCCAAGCTAATACCACTTTGGTAGGTCTGAACAAGATTTTCCTTGCTAATCATCTGATCCGCCTCAACACTTATGGCAAAATAAGTATCTACACCAGACAAGTAAAGATCCGGCATTAATTTGACTAACTCTGAAGAAGATTTAAGAGCAGCAATACGTGCCAAATCAGCTTTAATTGGTTCATAACCTTCTTTGTTTAGCGTTGCGCTATCCATAGCAATGTTATACAAATCGCCTATTTTTTGTTCGATAGAACCCTGACTTCCTCCTTTTGAAGCAATTCCTGTAACCAACTCTTTAAGCTGATTAAGGTTGTTTTCACGAAGTTTATCGAAACTTCCGAAACGGGAATACTCACCCGTTAGCGGGTTATTTTTCATCCAGCCTCCACAGGCATATTGATAAAAATCATTACCGGCAACTGCAGTTGTATCGAGATTTTTTAAATTGATACCAGTGGTATCTTTGGGGGCAATGCATGCGTTTGTCATAAGAACAAGGGCAATAATAGGTACTGTTAGTTTTCTCATATTTGTTTCAATTAAATATTTTAAAATGCAAAACTAAATAAAGTTGTTGAATAAATAATATTTATACAGAAAACAAACAGAATAAATGGTTAAAAGTTTAATAAAATGAAAAAAAAAAGAAGCTTAGCATATTCTAAACTTCTACTGAATCGATAATTTTAAATAGTTCCTGTAGGGTTTCAGCTCTTAGCATGGCAATGCGTGTTTCTTTGAAATTGGGAATACCTTTGAAAACAGGTGTTGCAGCTAAATGCCTACGACTGTGAATAATTCCTTTTAAACGTTTGTCATAAACGCTTTCGATGGAAGTATTTGAATCAATATCGAGCCATTTAATGGAAGCAATAATGTGCTCTTTCAAAATCTCTTTCTGCTCTTGGAAAGTAAGAATTTGTTTCACTTCACCTGTTTTGAAATACTCTTTTATTTCTGAAAAAATCCAGGGGCGACCGATAGCAGCACGACCAATCATAACGGCATCAACACCATAACGATCAAAACATTCAGCAGCACGTTCGGGGGTAGTTACATCACCATTACCAATAATGGGAATATGCATACGAGGATTGTTTTTTACTTCGCCAATCAACGTCCAGTCAGCATCGCCGTGGTACATTTGCGACCGTGTACGGCCATGAATTGCCAACGCAGCAATTCCAATATCCTGCAAACGTTCAGCCAAATCGACAATTACTTTGCTGTCTTCGTCCCAACCAAGGCGGGTCTTTACAGTAACGGGTAAATCAACAGCTTTTACAACAGCTTCGGTAATTTCAAGTAACTTAGGTATGTCTTTCAGTAATCCTGAACCAGCACCTTTTCCGGCAACTTTCTTTACCGGACAACCAAAATTTATATCAATAATATCAGGCTTTGCTTCTGCAGCAATTTTGGCCGCCTGAGCCATATCTACAGCCCAACGACCATATAACTGAATAGCCACCGGTCGTTCTTCTTCGTAAATTGTCAGTTTTTGTTGCGTACGATTTACACTTCGGATAAGTGCTTCGGACGAAACAAACTCCGTACAAACCATGTCGACACCAAACCGCTTGCACAAAAGTCGGAAAGCAGGGTCGGTAACATCCTCCATTGGTGCTAAAAACAACGGTTTATCGGGGAATTCTATATTTGCAATTTTCATAAGTCAATAAAATGGAGTGCAAAGGTAAATATTTAATTGAAACAGAACAATAAAGCATTTTGAGGAGTAGATTGTTCAATTGGTTAGAAATTAACCTTGTTGTTGGTAGCAATGTAAGTTATTATACCTATTTGTGGTGATTTCAGGTAGTTCAATATACATCTTACTTTGCACAGTGAAACAAAACAAATAATTTTATACATACGATAATGGAAAAAGGTTTAAAAAAGATTGTGTTATTGGTTGGTTTTATGGCTTTAGCTATGGCTATAAATGCTCAGGACAGGTTATTTACATACACCTATCAGAGTGGAGTATTGAATAAAGGACAACGTGAAATTGAAGTTTGGAATACGTTCCGCACAGGAAAAGCAGATTATTTTAGTGCGTTAGATAACCGTACTGAATTTGAAATTGGTCTTGGAAAAAATCTCCAAACAGCATTCTATTTAAACCTCTCAACAGCAACAAATACCGTTTCAGTATTGGGTTTAAAGTCGCTTGATACACAAAACGAAATCAGCTTTTCGAACGAATGGAAATATAAATTGCTTGATCCGGTAGCAAATCCAATCGGATTGGCATTGTATGGCGAATATGGAATAAGCGGTAAAGAATATGAGCTGGAAGGAAAAGTGATTGTCGACAAAAAAATGGGAGCTGTTACAGTGGCTGCCAATGCTATCTACGAACTGGAGCCTGTATATAAAAACAATGAATTCGAACTGGAAGCCGAAGAACATAAGGTTGATCTGAATATTTCGGCTGCTTATGCACTGAATTCAAGATTTAATTTGACGGTTGAAAGTGCTTTTAGGAATGTTATTGTGGAAGAAAAATTGGAACATAGCGCACTTTATGCCGGTTTAGGCGTTTCATATTCTAAAGATAAATTTCTGCTAAACTTCACGGTAATGCCCCAACTTGCTTCATTTAAAGGTGCAACAAACAGCACACTCAATTTGAATGAATTTGAGAAAACACAATGCCGTTTATTATTCTCATATGCGTTATAAATTCGGAAAAATTGGATTGGTTTTATGGGCTGTGATAGTCCTCTTTGCATGTAAATCGGCTTTGTATATTCCCTCAAAGGAAACAGTAATAGCAAATGTAAACATAGAAACACTAAAAAAAGGCAGAACATTATACGTAAACAACTGCAGCAGTTGCCATGCCTTGTATTTACCCGAAAAATACAGCAAAAAAGATTGGATTAAATGGGTAGACGATATGGCACCCAGAGCCAAAATAACCAACGAAGAAAAAGAATTGATACAAGCTTATCTTACAAAAGGTGAGTAAAAAAAATGCACAAATATGAAACATATTTGTGCATTTTTTATTTAAATGACGACCTTATTTCTTTGCAGCTATTTCGGCATATTTGGGCTCATCTATATAAATTTCTTCCTTACAAGGATTACGTTTAAATTTAGCAATTTTATAAATATGGAAAATCAAAACACCCACATTAAAGGCTAGTGCCAATCCACTTAAAGTCCATAATGCGGTTGGATTATGCGAAGATTTTACCGCAAACATGGATTCGTCCACAAATACCGGAAAACACATCGTAAACATCATCCAAATGGCCAAAGTTTGAGCTCTATGTTGCAACCAAGCTCCTTTTCCCATAAAAAAAGCGGGAATTGTACACGATACCAGCAACGCTGCTCCAGCATAGAAAGAATGGTCGGAAACGCAATTGTACACATAGGCAAAGTTCCATAAATCGTAGGCAATTATCCACCACCAAAGCTGATCGGGCCAAAGCATATCTTTTTTCTTATCCTTGCTGATAAAAATTCCCATCCAACCCGAAATGGTAATGATGTTGATAATACCTGCAACTCCATTCAGGATATTCCATGGACCTCCCTGCATTGTGACGCCATTTGCCACCGTTCCAAATAAATCACTATGATACATGGAATAAACCTGAAAATCCCGTGTAACAGCTTCCAGGATATTGATTGACAAAATAAGCGGTGGAAAAAGCAACAGCCATTTGTACGTGATGCCCTTTTTACTATGGCGCAAATACATAAAGCCAAGTACACCTGCGAGTGCTGAATACACTTTTACCCAATGAAACCAAGTGCCCACACTCGATTCAGGTCCGGCTGTTTTGGGCCATACTGCAAAGGTCAGTATTACAGGAATTAAAATATAAACCACATAAGAAAACCATTTACTCGAACGGGTTAATTCGTTGATTAACATCAGTCCGGCAACAACTCCACACCACATGAGTGCCGAGTACCAGGGAATTGATTCGAAGAAGAACATAACATTACTTTTTAAGGGTTATTGTATTGAAAATTAGATTTACGCTGCAATGTTAGTAAAAAATATTCAATAATTAGTACACATGTACTAATTATTGAATGAATAGTAGTAAATATTTAAAATGATGGAGTTTAAACGACAATTATCTATCTTTGCACTATGAAAAGTAAACCGCTTACAACTAAAAATAAAATTTTAGAGCTTACACTCGAAATGCTAAATGAGAAAGGTATTTCAAACGTAAAGATGCGAGATGTTTCAAAGGAATTAAAGATAAGTGTTGGAAACCTAACTTACCATTTTCCGAAGTGGGAGAACCTAATTGACGAAATTGTTGCCCAGTTTATGTTGGAAATTAACCAGTTATATGATTATTTTCCAAAAGATATATCGGAAGTTGTGGGTTATATCGAACGAATATATGAAATTCAAATTCGTTACGCATTCCTATTTTCAAACTTTTATGTTTTCTTCCAATTGTTCCCAAAATACAAAGATATGGAAGAAGATTTCTTTCATTTACGCATGCAATCCATGCGGGAGGCCTTGAATAAACTCGTTGAAAAAAAATATCTCCACCCAACTTCTTGCGAGCATAATTACGATTTGGTTGTAAAAAATACATGGTTACTTTTATCAGGCTGGTATAGCTTTTCGATGATGTTTAAAGATACACGCTACGCCATAACAAAAGAAGAATTCTTTCTTTCAATCTGGAATATGTATGTATATCATTTAACTGATTCGGGCAAAGAAATAGTGATAAAATCGTACAATGAATTAATTTTAAATGAACAACGATGAAGAGAATTGGATTAATGTCGTTGGCAATTATTTCATTCCAGCTAATTTGTGGACAAACAGTAAAATATTCTACTGCCTGGTTTGGCCCGAATGCTAACCCAGTTCCTGAATTTACAGATGCACGTATTCCAGCAAAAACCACTATCAGTTTGATGGGCGATTACTATTTTGGATATGGCGATCAGACTGAAAATGGCTATGCAAAAATAGAGATTCCTCTCCTACCCGAGCGCGTTTCATTGAAGGTTTGGTCAACCATATTGGAACATTACCAAACAACGCCAGAAATAATGCAATCGCGTGGCAGCAATGCGCAATCAGGCTCTGAGGGTGGCGATATATACGTTCAAACCAGAATACGGCTACTGAAAGAACAAAATCACTTGCCGGCCATTATACTCAACAGCACATTAAAAACAGCATCGGCTAAGACATACGCAAGCCGACGCTATTTCGATACACCGGGTTATTATTTCGACCTGGAAATTGGCAAATCAATCTACACAAAAAGTAAGTTTATAAGCGAAATTCGAGGTGTTGCAAATGTTGGTTTTATGTGTTGGGAAACAACCGGTAGCCGACAGGATGATGCGCCAATGTATGGTGGAAAATTAATTATAGGAAATATAAACTGGAAACTGGAAAACACGCTTTCGGGTTATTGGGGTTGGATACATACCTATCGACCTTTAAGCCCCGCCGGCGATTATGGTGATGCACCTCTTGTTTACGCTGCAAAGTTCATAATTAAGTGTGGGCACATGGATTATTTTGCCCAATATCAATATGGCATAAAGGATTTTCCTTATCATCAAATCAGAGCGGGAATTAGTTTTCCGTTGGAGAAGTTGACACCAACATTCAAATAACCAAACCCCCAAACCCCCAAATGGGGCTTAAAAGAAAATTTATAAAATGAATAACAACATTCAAGACGAACATTCAAGAACCCCCAATTGGGGGCAGGGGGTCTTAAGATCTGCGATAGAAATCATGGCTCCGGCCGGGTCGTGGGAAAGCCTTTCGGCAGCCATCAAAGCGGGTGCCGATTCAGTATATTTTGGTATCGAAAAACTAAATATGCGAAGCAAATCGAGCAGCAATTTTAGCACTGATGATTTGCGCGAAATCGTTCGTATTTGCAAAGAAAACAAGGTGAAAAGTTACCTCACTGTCAATACCATTTTGTACGATAATGATTTGACCTTGATGCGCGAAATTATTGATGTAGCTAAAGAATCGAAGGTTTCTGCGGTTATTTGTGCCGATGTGGCTGCACTGATGTATGCCAACAGTATTGGCGTGGAAGTGCATTTGTCTACCCAATTGAATATCTCCAATGTGGAATCATTGAAGTTTTATGCTCAATTTGCCGACGTGGTGGTATTGGCCCGTGAACTGAATATGGAGCAGGTTTCGGAAATTTATCAGGCCATTGAAAAAGAAAATATCCGGGGCAAAAATGGTGAGCTGATTCGCATTGAAATGTTCTGCCACGGCGCTTTGTGTATGGCTGTTTCAGGTAAGTGTTACCTGAGTTTGCACGAGAAAAATGTATCGGCAAACCGCGGTGCATGTAATCAGATTTGCCGCAGGGGTTACACTGTAAAGGACAAAGATTCAGAAATTGAACTTGAGATTGATAACGAATATATCATGTCGCCAAAAGACCTCAAAACAATTGGGTTTGTAGACGAGATGCTGAAATCCGGTGTGCGTGTTTTCAAAATTGAAGGTCGGGCGCGTGGGGCAGAATACGTAAAAGCAGTAGTTGGTTGCTACAGCGAAGCCATTGAATCGGTGCTAAATGGGACGTTTTCCGACGCGAAAGTGGCTGGATGGGATCTACGCCTTAGCAAGGTGTTTAATCGTGGATTCTGGAACGGCTATTACCTCGGACAGCGCCTTGGCGAATGGAGCAAGAACTACGGTTCGGAAGCTACGCATAAAAAAATCTATGTGGGAAAATGTACCAACTTCTTCCAAAAGCTGGGTGTGGCTGAATTTTTACTGGAAGCACAATACCTTTCGGTGGGTGACGAAATCCTGATTACGGGTGAAACAACCGGGGCTTATGAAGACACTCTAAAAGAAATTCGCGTAAAGCTGGAACCCGTGGATAAGGTAGAAAAAGGAACGTATTTCTCAATAAAAACCAATGAGTTGATACGACGGAATGATAAGTTATTTAAAATAGAACCCCAAACCCCTAAAGGGGCTTAAGAAAAAGCCGATGAAAACCCCAATTGAAGTACCACTTGATTTTATTTTATTTATACTTGGTAGTCTTTTTTTATATCTTGGAATAAAGGAAAGAAAAGAAGCTAAGGAAAGAAAAAAGAAAGCTTCAAAATTTAATGAATTTGGATTTATTGAAGATAAATGGAGTTATATTGATGCCAAAGGATATAATTATATATTCTTACTTGGCCTTGGTATTTTAGTAATTCTTGTTGTTATTTTTCATCTACTTGATAAATATTTAAGTTGAAATATATTCAAGAAAAAAGCGAATCTGTTATGATTCGCTTTTTTTATTACTACCAGAGTTAGAACTTCCCACTCCATTTATTTCATTTCGGTGCAAACATTTCGTCCGATAGTTTTTGCATTTCTTCGTAACTCACATCTTTTTCGTGTGTTCCAATCATCCATTTATACCCAAACGGATCCATAACCTGCCCCACTCGGTCACCATAAAACATATCTGCAATAGGCATGGCAACAGTGCCACCTGCATCAACAGCTTTCTGAAATGCAGCATCCACATCTTTTACATACAACCCAAATGTCATGGGGTTTCCACCAATAGTTAGTGGTCCTTTATTGCCCCATTCCAGGTTTTCGTCGGCCATCATTAGTAACGAACCTTCAATCTCAATTTCGGCGTGAGCTATTAAACCATCAGGCATTAATAACCTGCCTATTTCTTTGGCGCCAAATGCTTTTTTATAAAATTCAATTGCTTCGCTGCATCCTTTTATTGTGATATATGCACTTAAAGTAGCTGCTCCCGGATAAACGTGCGATGTACTCATAATTTCAATTTTTAAATGATTAGTTAGTATTAATTTGTAGTGTAACTAACAACTAATCAGTAAAATTTGTTTTGAAATTACTTAGTACATTAATTTTAAAAATCCAATTAATTAATTGGACCAAATATACTTTAATCAGAATAGTTTCAACAAAAAAGCGGAGTAATATCCGCTTTTTTTTATAATTCAAGAAGCATATTCTAATCCTCTACCTTTTGTTATTTTTATAACATTTTTATTTTTAAACTCAATTGCATAAGATTTCATTATTTTGAAAATAAAAAACTTAGTTAATTTACTACAAATTATGACTACATCATAATCAGCATCTGGAGGTATTTTAATAATATCTATTCTCAAATTATCATTAAAAAAATTATCTATTTTTTCTGAATCAACTATATTGAGATATGAAATTAATTCATTATTAATTTTTTCAATGTTCTTTTTTAAATTCAAAATAAAATCATCTAATATATCTATATTTTTTTGACTCAAAACATCAAAATAAACGTCACAGGGATAATCTTGATCCTTTAATTCAAGGATATTTTTAAGACCAATTTCCTTTAATGAATTAATTTCATCATTTGATAAGCCTTGTGTTTTTGTTACTAATTTTTCTTCCATAATATTATTTTAAAATTTATTTAAATTCTTATCTCCAACTTGGCCTACCCATTCCTTTTCGCATCATAAAACGGTAAAAACCGGAATAACTTCCAAAGCCCAATCGTTTAGCAGTAACTCTTAATTCATTCTTTTTGTCTTTAAGCAAATCGGTAACCATAAGCAAAACATACGCTTCGGTAAAATCAGTATATTTCATACCTGTTAGAATGAAAATAGTAGTACACATTTCCTTTCGTTTTATGCCAAGTAATCGCGCATGATAATCGCCGGAATGTATACCGTGATGGTGCAGATTATTTACAAAAGCATCGAGAAAAGCACTACCCGTGGGGCGAAAACCGGTCGTTGGAACTTCTATTGAGCTGTCGGCCTCCAGGGTTTCGGGTTGGTTCATGTTTATGTACAAGTCGGCAGGTGTGTACTGTTTAAATGTTGCTTGCATACAAGTAGATTTAAAGTTATTCTGTTGCAAAAATAACAAAAATTTATATACAATATAACAAAATAGGAAGTAAAATATTGCGGCTGATAGATCATTGACAATATCCGAAACATGGGAAATTGCGACTGATAGGTCATTGGCAATTTCCGAAAGATATAATATTGCCGCTGAGTACTAATTGGCACATTCCGAAAATTGGGAAAGTGCGGCTGATTACTCATTGGCAATATCCGCAATAAAGAAAATTGCCGCTGAGTAATCGGCAGCAATTTTAATCAATTATTTAATTGCGAATGATATATGGGAGGCAATTTTTTATAATTCTTTGAATAATTCTATTTCTTTGAATTTATAAACTCCATTGCTTAATTTATATTTACTGTCGTTATAGTCTTCATTTGTTTCTTCTATAAACTTACTATTTTCAATATTATCAGTAGTAAACCAACAAGAAACAAGATCTCTATGTGGTATTGAAAAGAAAAATTCACCATTAAAAATTTCATTCAATTTATTTCTATATTTCTTTAATAAAACTCTTACAGCTGTAAAATTATCATTTTCTGAATACCAAAAACACATTTTACCTCCTTCAATTTTATATTCTTTAATATCACAATCTTCTATTTGTGATTCTAAGTTATAAATAGATAATTCATAGAGTTTGTCTAAATTGATATTCAAATTATTAAATTCTTCTAAAAGTAAATAAGAATATCTTGATTCTTCTCTTAATACAAAACCAATTGAAATTTCCTTAGTAAAAGACATAGAAATAATTTCATAATCTTCTACCCAATTTGAAGGCATAAATTGTGG
>Ga0302215_10001133_pt1 | contig 19365 bp, 17 predicted proteins | sample II_Fen_N3_1_FD_194580 | JGI IMG/M metagenome (GOLD analysis project Ga0302215, IMG submission 194580) | Peat permafrost microbial communities from Stordalen Mire near Abisko, Sweden - II_Fen_N3_1 | ecosystem: Environmental > Terrestrial > Soil > Wetlands > Permafrost | place: Sweden: Abisko...
GAAAAACTTTACTCTTGAATCATTTATAAATTTCTATAAAATAAAATATTTTTACTTTAAATCAGGCGTTGAAATTCCACAATTTATAATCGATAAAACAGAAAAATCATATATTTCTCCCTACACTCATAATAAATTTATAAAAATAAAATAAATGATTTACTCCATCTTTATCCAACAACTAATTTATGGCATAATTACACTATTTATTACTTATGCTGTTGGAAAAACCATTTTGAGTTTCTTTAATATTAAAGGCAATTTATTTTTTCAAATTTTTGTCACTTACATTATTGGAATTACAACAATTGTTTTGTTCTATTCAATATATAATTCTCAAGGACGAACAATAAATTTATTATTCTTACCAATAATTGTTTTCTTATTATATCATTTTCGACATTTAATAATAAAACCTAAGTTTAAGACTCAAGATATTGGAACTGAAATACTGTGGTCTATATTACCATTAATATTCGTTTTTTTGGTACAAAGTTGGTTTTATTTCGATTTTCATAAAGGCATTATTAAACCCTTATTCAGTGATTATTTTATATATGCAGGAATAAGTAATAATTTACAATTTAGTGGTACAGAAAATAACCTTTTAAACTGTAACTATTTTTTTCCAACATATAATCACATTATTAAACCATACCATTACTTCGAACTTTGGTTTACTGCCTTTTTCTCTTCCCTATTTAAAAATTCATTGGTTAACACATATTACTTTTGCACATTCACTACTTTCACAAGTATATTTATTATCGGAATAATTTCTCTTTTCGAAAATACAATTAAAAACAAATATGCCATTTTAACTATTGCCATTTTTTTATGCTTTATAACTGATGTAACCGTTCCCTTTAATTTTAACACATCTAATTCTTTAAGTATAATGGCAATAAATGGACAAAAAGTTGCCTGTATTTTTTGTATTTTGCTATTAGCGTTTATTACAATACGTAAAGGGAACTGGTTAATCGGACTTTTCATATTACTATCAAGTCCAATTTTATCCGTTACTTTTCTTCCAGGGGTATGGGGAGGTATTTTGCTTTTTTGTGGAATTCAAATTCTATGGAATCCAAAAAATAATTACAAAACGTATGGATTAATTATGCTTTCAATATTTGTGATTGCTTCCCTTTTTATTGCATTTATCACAAACAGTGAAATAAAACCGAGCAATCCTGAATATACCCGAATTTTGAATTCAGGGATATTCACGAATTTTGATGGTTCGATTACTTTTTTAAATGCAAAAAGAATAGTAGCAAATTTTATCTCTTACACTATTCCCAACATTGCATTGCATAGCACAACTCGACTATTATTATATCTTCCATTAATCCTATTATTGCTAAAATCAAGCTTTAAAAATCGGAAATTATTTTTACTTATATTATTAATCCTTATTGCAGGAGCATTAACAACAAGTATATCGAAACCAATATTAAACTCCGATCAATTCACGTCCCTACTAGGAATTTGCTTTATTGTATTTATTATTATTGCATTTGCCGATTGTATGAATAGTTTTATCCCTGTTTGGAAGAAACTAATAATTAGTTTAGGCATAATGATTATAACAGTTATTTCATGGATAAGTCCTTTTAATTCAAGAGCTAATTACGACAATGACGAGGACATACAATTAATAGAAAAAGCATCTACGATGATTTCGGAAAATTCCGAAATAGTCATTATGACTTTTTTGTCTGATGAAGATACAAAAAATAGTACTTTTTATTCGTGGATATATGTAAACACTATTATGCCAATTTCTCAATTTGCAAAAAATCCAATTATTTTTTCAATAGCAAATCCTGAACTATATTTAAAAACTAAAATGTCGTATTACGATTCAATTGCGTACCACAATAATACGTCAATAAATATTTGGCGACAAAAAGGTGCACAATATACTCTTGAAACCTTTATTCATCATTATAAAATCAAATATTTTTACATAAAAAAAGGTGCTGTAATTCCTGATTTTATTAAAGCAAAAACAATTCGCTCGATAGAATCACCTCATTCAAAAAGTAAATTTCTAGTTATAAAACCATAAAAATAATGAAAGCAAAACTATATAGCTTTTTTCATAAGCTTGGCTTCGAAGTACGCCAATTGAAAAGCATAGAAGCTGAAAAAAACACGAAAGCCTTTAATCCATTTCAACAACTAAAGGAGCTTCACAATGAAGAAAAATGTTTGATTTTCGATATTGGTGCATATGATGGTCGTATATCGAAACTGTTTTTTGAAAAATTCCTAAAAGCAGAAATACACGCTTTCGAACCTTTTCCCGATAGTTTTGAAAAACTACAAAATATGCAAAAAGACCAAAAAGGTTTAATTGTAGTTAACAGTGCTATTTCTGATTGTGTCGACAATAAAAATTTGCATGTAAACAGCTTTGCTCCAACCAATTCATTATATGAGTCAAATACGGTAAATGCATATCACGATGAATTGATGAAAACTAAAAATATCATATCGGTGAAAACAGATACAATTGATAATTATTGCCAAATTAATAATATCAAACACATTGACATTTTAAAAATGGATATCCAAGGAGGTGAACTCGATGCTTTAAAAGGTGCTGAAAACTTACTTTCAACAAAGGGTATTAAATATGTTTATGTTGAAGTAGAATTTGTGGAAATGTATAAAAAGCAACCATTATTTCTTGATATAGCATCTCATTTACATACATTTGGGTTTTCTCTTTATAACCTATATCATCCAGTAATTGATAGCACTGGACAACTAATGTGGGCCGATGCCCTTTTTGTATTAAACTCAAAACAGTAAATAGTTATTCGCTTTTTTCTATCTTTGTTTTTTAAAACGTAAAAATGATGCAAGAAACTGACATTCCTGAATTAATAATCCGCCCCAAAAAACATCTTTTTGATATCGACATAAAAGAAATATGGCATTATCGCGATCTTATTCTTTTAATGGTACGTCGCGATTTTGTGGCAACCTATAAACAAACAGTCCTTGGACCACTTTGGTATGTAATAACACCATTAGTAAATGTTGTGGTATTTACATTTATTTTCAATACAATAGCCAACATTTCAACAGAAGGAGTTCCACCAATTTTATTTTATCTTTCGGGTTTAACACTTTGGAGTTATTTCTCAACAGCATTAAGTGGTGTGTCTAATACCTTTGTAAGTAATGCTGGAATTTTCGGTAAAGTTTATTTCCCTCGATTAGTAATTCCAATTTCATTGATGATATCGTCGATGATAAAATTTGGTATTCAATTTGGATTGATGATTGTCATAATGATAGTCTACTACTTTAAAGGATTCCATTTCCATTTTAGTATATACACGATAATGGTTCCTTTTATATTTATTGTAACAGCAATTTTTGCTCTTGCTTGTGGTATTATTATTTCATCATTAACTACAAAATATCGCGACTTTCAATATTTATTAGGTTTTGGAATGTCGTTATGGATGTATATTACTCCCATCATTTATCCAGTTTCTATTATTCCTAGTTCTCTAAAATGGATGGTATTAATCAACCCAATGGCTCCATTGATTGAGGCATTTAAATATGGTCTTATTGGCGTAGGCACTGTAAACCCTTTGGCATTGACCGTTTCTTGCTTATCAACATTGGTACTGCTCATTTTTGGTGTACTAATCTTCAATAAAGTTGAAGGTTCATTTATGGATACTGTTTAATTCCAAATCACAGCATGGTAACTTTTGAAACTAAATGTTGGGAAAACGATTGGGATTTTATTCTTGGTGGACACTACCTCGATGAAATGATTGAACGATGTAACTACCCCTTTCAAGAACGAGTTCTTTTCATAAACAATGTAAAAGACTTGCCTAGGGTAAAACGTTGTGCCGACAAAAAAATAAAAAAGAACATCATCGATGCATATTATATTGTTGATGATTATGTTCAACAAGCTCTTGAGTTTTTCAACATTGAAAAAGAATCGTTTAAGGGTGGATACTATTATTCAATTGCTGAACTAGTGAGTATCTATCTTTGTAAGACAAAATATCTTTTACATTTTTCAAGCGATACTTATTTACCTAAAAACGATAGCAACTGGATTGAAAAAGCACTTTACATTCTATCGACTAGAGATGATATTGCAGTCGCAAATCCAACGTGGAATTATTGCTTTGATGGGGTAAAATCTGAATCATTTGATGAAGTTGGCGAATTTCACATTAACAGTCAATTTTCCGATCAATGCTATTTAATGAAGGCCGAAGTTTTTAAACAAGCTAATCTTAACGAAAGCAATCCAATCTCAGAAACTCGATTTCCTAAATATGGTGGCGAACTTTTTGAAAAAAGGGTTGAAGCATTTATGCACAATCATAATCTGCATCGAATTACAAGTAAAGAAATAAGTTATGTTCATCGTAATTTCCCAAAAGTTTTACAAGAACGACGATTATTAAAGGCTAAGATTTTATTCTTGCCAAGTTGCTTTTCGATGCCCAATAATAAATAATTCCTCATTCAAATATGTCAGATACCGTCATTAAAATAGAAAATGTTTCGAAACTTTACCGCCTTGGTACAGTAGGCACAAAATCGCTACAAGGCGACATTAAACGATGGTGGGCAACAATGCATGGAAAAGAAGATCCGTATGCAATTGTTGGGACTACAAATTCCCTTGCAGCAAAAAGCAACAGCGATTGTGTATGGGCTTTGAAAGATATAAATCTTGACATCAAACAAGGCGATGTTGTTGGAATCATTGGCAAGAATGGAGCTGGGAAATCGACACTACTTAAAATCATGTCGAGAGTTACAACACCAACTACGGGAAGCATTACAATTAAAGGACGTGTAGCTAGCTTACTAGAAGTAGGAACAGGTTTTCATCCCGAATTAACTGGTCGCGAAAACATCTTCCTAAATGGATCAATTTTGGGGATGAAAAAAGCTGAAATTCGTTCGAAATTTGATGAAATAGTTGATTTCTCGGGTGTTGAAAAATACATTGACACTCCGGTAAAAAGATATAGTAGCGGTATGTATGTTCGCTTAGCATTTGCTGTTGCAGCACATTTGGAACCCGAAATTCTAATTATAGATGAAGTATTGGCCGTTGGTGATGCTGAATTTCAAAAGAAAGCATTAGGCAAAATGCAAGATGTAAGTAAAGGCCAAGGTCGAACTGTTTTATTTGTTAGTCATAATATTGATGCTGTTAAACAAATTTGCTCGTCGGGAGTATTGATTCAAGAAGGATCAATTTCAATGATAGGTGACTCAAAATCAGTTGCCGAACGATATCTTTCGGGTTATTCATCGACATACACAAATTATTTCCATGATCTAAAAGATGCAGATAAGGGCGACGGAAAAGTAAAAATGCTTGACATCAACATTATCGACAAAGATTTAAAAAACACTGACCAAGTTTCGATTGACCAAGAATTTGGTGTTAAAGTTAGATATAGCGTTGCCGATAAAGCTACTCCAGTTGTTAACATGGAGATTTTTAGTTTCGATGGTAAATATATTGCGTCGTCTATTTCAACTGAAATGACCAATAAGGGCGATGGAATATACGAAGCAATTGTTTGGGTATCTCCCAATATTCTAAATAACATTAACTACTACATAGGTATTGGAATAATGACAATTAATAGTTTAGATTCGGGTACATACATTTCAAGTTCTATCCATTTTTATAACGACAAACTAATTCAGATAAAACCCAACGATTCATTACTTTCAACAACACGAAATATTTATAAAGGAAATTACGGTACACTTATTCGTCCTGCCTTTAAGTGGAATATGAATAAAATTCAATGATAAAATCGACAACAAATAGAATACTTGAACTTGATGCATTACGTGGAATTGCTGCAATTTTTGTTGTAGTTTTTCATTACACCATGGGTAATCCCTTTGCCTTTAATCAAGGAGGAACGGGTGTCGATTTGTTTTTCATTATCAGTGGATTTGTAATTTCATTAACTATTGCTAAAACAAAATCGTGGAAGGACTTTGCAGTAAACCGTTTTTCCCGGTTATTCCCAACCTATTGGATAATTGTTAGCTTTACGGCAATACTTAGGATTCTTAATGGAGAAACCGTTACATTAAGCAGATACCTAATAAATCTAACAATGTTTCAATCATATTTTAAAGTTGACGATATTGATTGGGTTTATTGGACATTATTAGTTGAAATGTGTTTCTATTTCTTGATGATATTGGTTTTTGTAACCAAAACACTTAAAAACATAGAATTTATTGGATTGGGATTCCTTTTAATAATTATTTTCTTAAATATCCCTTTTGTTAAAATTAATTTCCCGAAATACTATCGTGAAATACATCACTTTTTCCCATTACTTGCTCACTTCCCATTATTCTTATCAGGAATTGTATTTTATAAAATGATTGTTGACAAACAAACCATATTACGATATGTAATTCTCTTACTCTGTTTCATTCTTGAAATTTGGATTTTTAATATCGATATTCGTCCTATTTTTGAATTATCAAAATTTGAATATTCAATTACATTATTAATTTGGTTTAGCCTTTTTGTCCTTTATGTCAATAATAAGCTTGGATTTCTTGTAAATAGAGTTACACTATTTCTAGGTTCAATTTCGTTTAGTTTATATCTTATTCATCAATATATTGGCCTTTTTATTTTGTTACCTTTTTTTGGTCAAACACTTAAAATGGCTCCAATTATATATATTCCATTAACAATACTTATTGTTTGTTTGTTGTCATTTATAAACATGAAATTTATTGAAAAACCAACGATGAATTTTATTAGAAACAAATACAAACAATACAAACAAAAAGCTACAATATGATTTACGATTGTTTTCCCTTTTTCAATGAGTTAGATGTTTTGGAAATTCGTTTATCGTTATTGTACGATCATGTCGACAAATTCATTCTTGTTGAAGCAAAACAAACTTATTCGTACAAAGATAAACCTCTGTACTATGAAGAAAACAAACAACGTTTTGCACGTTTTCACGATAAAATAGAACATCTCATTGTTGAGAAATTCCCTGAATCGAAAGATCCTTGGATTCCTGAACGCCTTCAACGCGATTCGATGATTAACAGTCTTAAGAACTGTAGTGATGATGATATCGTAATCGTTTCGGATGTAGATGAAATACCCGATCCAGTTTTATTTAAACGGAACATAGATAAGCTGTATCATATCGAAATGCCATTCTACTATTTTTACCTCAACTACGAAGTAAATCAAATGTGGAATAAATCGTATATCAGTCCATTTCGTGACATAAAAGGCAATTCACTAACCACACTTCGCATGAGCATTGCTCCCGAAATTCCCTATAAAGGCGAATTTTCGTTTCATGTTTCATTCCTGTTTGGCAACGATTACGAAAAATATATTCATAAAACTAAAAGCTTTGCTCATCACGAATACAACAGACCAACAATCTGTAATATCAATCATGTTCGATGCTGTTTGAAATATGGTATCGATATGTTTATGCGTCCCGATTATTCACTAAAATACAAGAAGAATAAGGCACTAATTAAAAATCCAGCATTTGCGGAATATAAACAATATTATCTGAAACGAAATATCTTTTCGCTCATACCTACAATTGGGGATTTAAAAGCATTTTGGGGGATTTATATGTTTAAAAATTACCCTTTTACCAATCCCGATAATCCGTTTTTAAATACATTAAAATACGTTTTAAAAGATAAAATAACCAAAGCTTTTTCGCACAAAAAATGATTCACAAAAACATCACATTAATTATTGTCGATTGTGTTGAACCCGAAAAAGCTGCTCGAGTATTATCGCATTGTGCGAGCATTTTTCCAGTTGAAAAAAGCATTTTATGTACTCATGAAAAAATTAAAAATATATCTGCAAATATTGAAATTCATACAATTGACAAACTTAATTCAGTCGATGAATACAGCGAATTTATTTTACGTCAACTCCATAAATATATAAATACTTCACATTGTTTATTAATTCAAACCGATGGCTTTATTATTAACCCATCGCTGTGGATCGATTCTTATTTCGATTATGATTTTATTGGAGCTCCATTGACCGATTATAAAGTGTGGCATTCATTCCTACCCGATTGGTATAAATCATTACTTACGTCCGATTTATTTGGCGAAAAACGTTGGCCAATGAATGGAGGCTTTTCGTTCCGAAGTAAAAAACTTTTACAACTTACTGCTCAATGTCCTCACAATTGTAAGGCTGTTGCCGAAGACAATTACATCAATGTTATCCATCGCGATTGGTTTGAAGAACATAGTGTAAGATTTCCTTCTAAAGAAATTGGATTTACATTTTCGCACGAAAATCCTATTTTAGGACATCCCTTTCGATTCGATGAATGCTTTGGTTTTCATGGCAAAATATCACCAAAGCATAATGAAATAGCAAATGCTCCTTTTAGAAATTCGAGTAAACCTCATTGGTTAAAAACAATATTTAAACTTCATTCAGAATTAAAAATAACGGATTCTATTGCTTTAAAAATAAAAACGAGATTTAGTTTCCCCTTTACTGCAAAGAATTTTAAAACACTTTCGTGCATCGATAAAACCTTTGACGATACTTCCAAAGGTAGCATTGAGCTTTTTATTGTTGTAAACGATAATGATGTAGAAAAACTTTCGCAAACTATTTCATTTGCAAGAGAAAATATAAAACACGAAATTATTCAAATTTCGATAGTAGGGAAAAGTGATGCTGAAATTTCAATTTTCTGTGCTCAACAATGTATTCCTTTTTTAGAAAATGAAACTGAGACATCAATTTTAGATAAAGAACATCCATCTGGATTTTGTATTATTCGTTCAGGTACAATCATTATTAAAGCAATTAGCTTTTTCAATGACATAAAACCATATGTGTTCTATGCCAATACCACAAATCATTTTGATGTTGGTATTATGTATTTCGATGCTGTATTATTTGAAAGATGGAATACAATTTTTCAGTATTATTCAAATGACAGTATCGTACAACGTTTTCAAAATTATATCAATTGGTATCTGCTATATCGAAATAATCCAAACTATAGACTTTGTAAATTCGAAAAACGTAAATGGCTTGGTGATGCACAGTTTTGGGTTTCGCTTTATGAACCATCTGATTATGGGGTTATACGGTTTGAGTAATTATTTTTAATAAAGAATAAAATCTTTACATTTAATCTTGTTTTACAATTAAACTTAAAATGCTTAATCTCACTAAAAAATATTTCCATTGGTTTTTGTTTACAATTAAGACTTTTACTTTAAAGAAACCTTTAATTGTCGAAATTCTACCTGAAGAAACCGTTATAAGGAATAAACCAGTAAATTTTATCCAATCAGATGCTCTATATTTTAATAATGAATTTAAAATAAAAATAGGACCTTGCTTTGAAATTATTTGTAGGAAAGCTTTAGTAATGAAATATGGGCATATCGTTTTAAACAATAAAATATTAAAGCAATCATGGTCTGGAGAACCTTTCTTATTTCAAGATCTTTATTGGAATTTCACTTTTGAAAAAGCGATAAAGACTCAGTTGCCATGTTGTGTTTTTACATCATGGTCTGACAATTATTTTCATTGGTTTTGCGATGTAATGCCAAAACTAATGTATCTAAAAAACAAAGGCGAACTTGAGTCATATGTTTATTACTTTAGTAATGTTCATAATAAAAAATATATTACAGATTCACTTGATCTACTAAATGTTTCATATAAGTTTTTCTCCATTGATGATAATTGTTTATTTGTTTCAAAGCTTAAATATATAAGTTTGACAGCCGAAATTGGAAATTATAGGCCTAATCTATTGAATAATATTCACACCTTTTTTGTTGAAAAAGTAAATAAAACAGGTGTGAAAAAAAAACCATTTCGAAGAATATATATCTCAAGAAGTAAAGCTGATAAACGCTTTATCTTAAATGAAGAAAATTTAATCCCTATTCTAATTGAAAATAATTTTGAAATAATCCATTTTGAAGATCTTAGCTTGCTGAATCAAATTGAGTTAATGACTGAGACTTTAATTTTAATCTCTATACATGGTGCAGGATTAACAAATATGCTATTTATGCCCCCTAACGGATTTGTATATGAATTTCGAAGGAAAAATGATTATCATAATAATTGTTTTTTCTCTTTAGCATCTATTTTTGAATTAAAGTATATCTATCAAATTTGCGATTTCATTGATGAAGATATAAATGTAGATATCAATTTATTTTACGATAATATTAAAAACTTTTTATGATCGGTGTAAGAGTCGACGGTCGATTAGGAAATCAAATGTTTCAATATGCATTTGCTATTGCCTTATCTGAAAAACTAAAAACTCGCTTTTATATTTCTCAATTTTTGTGGGATAATCTTTTATATCAGTATTTTGAACTTCCATCAAATACAAAATGGATAAACGAAATCGTTGAAAGATACTTTTGGAAAGAGCTTAAATATATCGAAGATAAAGATTTTGACATTACTAATTGGCAAGAAGTATGTAATGAAAACAATGTAGTATATCAAGGATATATGCAATCATTACAATATTTTGAATCAGCAAAATATTTAATAACAAAAGAATTTGAAATAAAACAAATTTGGACAAACCAGTTCAACAAGAAATATGCAAATTTATTTACAAACAACAAAATTATTGTAATTCATGTCAGGAAAAGCGATTATAATGAGCTAGGATATACCATACCTTTTGAATACTACATCAGATGTCTAAATCTAATACCAGCTATTGATTCATACACTAAAATATTTATTAGTGATGATCTTTCATACTGTAAAAATGTATTTAAACATATTAAAAACGCCCAATTTGAAGAAAATTCAGAAATCATAGATATGCAACTACTAATAAATGCAGACATTTGTATTTTAGCAAACAGTTCATTTTCATGGTGGGGAGCATTTTTGAATAACAAACCACAGAAAAAAGTTTATTATCCAAAATATTGGTTGGGATACAATCAAAAAAGTTGGATGCCTACCAATGCTATTGGTAAAAATCTAAATTGGGTAGCAATTCATAATGAAGAGCTAATTTAAAACTGACTACTTTTTTTGTATTCATCTATATATAGAATAATAGTATATTTGTTATACCAAATTTGATTTCAATTATTGATTATGACACTTGCTCCTATCGTTCTTTTTGTTTACAACCGACCATGGCACACCCGTCAAACATTGGAGGCATTGAGGAAAAATAATCTTGCCGATCAAAGTCATCTTATTATTATTGCAGATGGCCCTAAAGAAAATGCAAAAAATGAAGATTTAAAAAGTATACAAGAAGTACGATCAATTATTCGAGAAAAAAACTGGTGTAAAACTGTCGAAATTATTGAATCGAATACCAATCGAGGTATTGAAGAGTCAGAAATAAATGGAATAACTTCTGTAGTTAATAAATATGGTAAAATAATTGTTTTAGAAGATGATATCGTTACATCTCCTTGGTTTTTAAAATACATGAACGATGGTTTAGAATTATATCAATCAAACCAAAATGTATATTCTATCAATGGATACATGTTTCCAATAGATTTTGGTTCGGATGTTGACTCTTTTTTGTGTCCTATTGCCTTTTGCTCTTGGGGATGGGCAACATGGTTAAATAAATGGAAAATATTTCAAAAGGATACACAATATAATTCTATTATTCAAAATAATCGTAACATTAAAAATAGATTTAATCTTGCCGATTACGATTATACCTCAATGTTAATTAATCTTAATACATGGGATATCCGTTGGTATTATTCTGTTTTCTGTATGAATGGATTGGCATTATATCCCACCCGAACTATGGTTAATAATATTGGATTTGACGGTAGCGGTGTTCATTATAATAACTCGGATTTCATCATTAATGAATCAAAAACTAATCCCATTTTTAAAAATAAACTAATATTAAAATTTAACGAATCAATTGACATTGAAAAGTATGGATTACTTTTAAATCATTTCAAAAAGGAACAACAAGAAGAGTCTCAAAATGTGAATCTTACATTAGGAATCAAACAACTTCTAAAGTTACTTTTAAAGACTATTTTAAATCGATTTTCAATTATCCATTTTAAAAAGAATAATAATGAATCTAACAATATAATTAAGATTTTTATACAAAATGGAAGGATTCCATGGTCTGAAGGATATGAAGTTTACAAATGGCAACAAATTAAAACAACAATTTTAAATGTAAATTATTTCACTCAAGAGGTTAATCTAGATCATTTACATGAATTCGGGAAAGGTATTGATGAACGAATTATTGAATATCCGTGGATATTTTCAAATCTTTCAAATAAACGATCAAAATTATTAGATGCTGGATCAACCTTTAATTATTCTGATATAATTGAACATAATCTTATAAAAATAAAAGATTTATCTATTGTTACTTATTATCCAGAATTTAATTGCTTTCATAAAAATAGAATATCATACCTATTTAATGATCTTCGAGAATTAGCATTTCGAGATAAGCATTTCGATGAAATAGTCTGTCAATCGACCCTTGAACATATCGATATGGATAATACTATGTATGGATATAAACCACAACTTAATACAATTCAAACTTCAAAAAGCTATGAATATATGCTTGTCATTAAAGAACTTTATAGAGTTTTGAAGCCACAAGGAATTTTACTTATAACATTCCCATTTGGTAGATTTGAAAATCATGGATTTTTCCAACAATTCGATTCTGAGATGGTGAATAGAATCCACGAATTATTAAAGAATCTAGGTTCTATTATGTATACTTATTTCAAATACGAAAAAGAAGGCTGGGAATTAAGTAATCAAGAAAACTGTAATGATGCATTTTCTTTCAATCCACATACAGGTGTTGGTAAAGGGAATGATGGTGCAGCACATTCTAGAGCAATTTGTTGCATTAAATTTATAAAAGAAGCATGAAAATCTTAATCATCGGATCAAAAGGTTTTATTGGGAAACATTGTTTTGACTATTTTGCAAACCATGACCATCAAGTTCACGGTTGCGATGTTGTTTCCGATTACAATCAAGCAAATTACCACATAATCGATGCAAGTAATTCCGATTTTTCGGCTATTTTTCGTAAACAATGTTTTGATGTTTGTATAAATTGTTCGGGAGCTGCGAGTGTTCCTCAATCATTTGAGAATCCACAACGCGATTATACTCTTAATGTTCTCAATGTATACAAATTACTTGATGCAATAAAAGAGAATAATCGACAATGTAAATTTATAAACATTTCTAGTGCAGCAGTTTTTGGAAACCCAAACTATCTGCCTATTGATGAAAAACATCCACTTAAACCATTATCACCATATGGCTTTCATAAATTACAGGCAGAAAATATTTGTAATGAGTTTACTCAATTTTGGGGAATACAAACTTGTAACTTAAGAATATTTTCGGCTTATGGTTCAGGTTTACAAAAACAATTATTTTGGGATATAGCACAAAAAGTTAAAAGCAATAAACCATTTACACTCTTTGGAACTGGAAATGAAAGTCGCGATTTTATTTATATTGACGATATCGTACAAGCAATTGCAATAATAATTGAAAAAGCCGACTTTAAAGCAAATATATATAATATCGCTTCGGGTATTGAGCATAAAATAAATGACATTGTTTCTCTATTTTTAAATATTTTGAATTCAAATATTAAATACAATTTTGAAGGGAATATTCGAAATGGTGATCCATTAAATTGGTGTGCTGATATTTCAAAAATCCAAAGCTTAGGTTTTATAACAACAACATCCATTGAAACAGGATTAACGCAATACAGCAAATGGCTAGAAGAGTTAAAATAGGATTTATTTTTTGGTACGACACCTATTGGATAGCTGGTCCATATTATGTTCTAAATATTATTAGAAGCTTAAACACTTTACCCGATGCCGAAAAACCAGAAATCTCTATTATATCAAATAAAACAGATTTTAAGGTAGTTGAAGAAACACAATATCCTTATTTAAATCATTTCGATAAAAACAAAGATCATCCTCTACCTTTATACAAACGAATTGCTAAAAAAGTCTTAAAGAACTTTTGTGATATTTCTCGATTCGATAAAATAATTGATGTAGATATTATTTTTCCAATCATCTACACCAAAGACCCTTATTTAGAGGATATAACCCGCAATATTCCCTCGGTATATTGGATTCCCGATTTTCAAGAATTGTATATGCCCGAACTTTTTAAAGCTGAAGACTTGCAGTTCAGAATTGATAATTGCAAAACGATTAGCAAAGGGAAAAACCCTGTAGTGTTTAGTAGTAATACGGTGTTGAATGATTACAATCGAAATTATCCAAATAATACAACAAATCACATTTACCAATTTGCAGTATTTCACCCTGAAATAAATGATATTGATATAAAGAAATTATTTTCACAAAAGAATATTCCATTGAAATACTTTTTTTGTGCAAATCAATTTTGGCAACATAAAAACCATACCGTTATATTCAAAGCATTAAAGGAATTAAAATCAATTCAAGATGACATAGTTGTAGTGTTTTCGGGCAATGAAAATGATAATAGGAATACTGAATATATTGCACAGCTAAAAGCCTATATAATAGAACATAATTTACAAGACAACATTCGTTTCTTAGGATTTATCGACCGTAAAGAACAATTAGTATTTCTTGCAAACGCTCTTGCAGTCATTCAACCATCATTATTTGAGGGTTGGAGTACTGTTGTAGAAGATTGTAAAGCTCAAAATCAGTTTCTTCTTTTATCAGATATCCCCGTTCATAAAGAACAAATTCATAAAAATGTTTTGTTTTTCGATCCTCATTCTTCTAGTGATTTAGCAAATATTATGGCAAATATTTGGAATAATGAACCTCAAAAAGATTCATTTTATTATTCTGAAATACAGGAAAGAACAGGTATTTATTTTAAATCAATAATTAATAAAATACTACAATAAAAATTAAGTTTGACTATGGTAATTTAGCTTCATTAGCAACAAAAACTGAAGTGCCAACATGTGAAACAATATATGATCTTGCAACATATTTATAGTTTATAGATTCCAAAAACGCAACTATTTCTGATTGTTGTGACTCCAATACCGTTTTGCCTTCAATCTCAACTAATAATACTTTAGGCCTATATCTTGACCAATCATTCGATTTTAATATATTATATTCATGTCCCTCTGTATCGATCGACATAAAAGTTATTTCAGTATTCTTTGGTAAATATTTTTCAAATAGTGATTGTAAAGTAATACTTTTGACTTTTATACAACCTTCTGCACTTTCCGAAATTCCATTCATTGAATCTCTTTGTTGTGGAAAATAATAATCGGTTTCAATATTTGAAATTATCGAATGAATATTTATATCATGGATTCTTTCTTTATTGAATAAATCAATTGACTCACTTGTTCCATCTACATTTATTCCTGTCCATCCATTTTTATAAAAAAAATGAGTATTTGAAAAAAGTTGAGGATGATATGCTCCAATATCCACATAAAACCCTTTAATGTCCTTTGAAAGATAGTCTCTATAAAACAAATTTTTAAGCATAATATCTTCTCCAGCTTGTGACGTGAAAACTAGATTTTCATGTTCTATTTGCGATTTTATAAAATTTTTTATAAAAATAGGCAGTAATGATTTTAAAAATGACATTTGCAAAATCGGTTTAGTTCTGTTTGAATAATTTTAAATAAATATTATATATGGATGGAAAAAGAAAAACCATTTTATTTTTTAATCCTCTGGGAGATTTATAATACTCCTTAAGGAAAAAACACACTAAAAAATCAAAGCTCGATTTAATTTCAAAATTCTGCTTTAGTTTTACAAACCAATCCTCATAATCCCATTGAAATTGAGCTCTTATTACCTTGTCATATTTATAATCATATAATTGATTAAAAAAATCTAAATATGTTTTTTTATGGCGATAAATAGTTTTAATATCCTTTGTAAGCAAATTAGAAAATCCATTACTATGCTTTCGCCACACAGCATACATTTTATTTATATATTTAATAGGAGCTTTTTCGGCCAAAAGAATTGCTAATGCAATATCGGCACATTTGGTTTCTTGAATTAAAACAGATGTATCGAGCATCGATTTACGAAATACTAATGTATTAATGTGAATTGTCCATACTTTTAATAAATCTTCAATCGGTAATACATCTTTTCCCCAGGGGAGTTCTGTATAAAATGGGAGGAAGGTATTATTCTGCTCATCTTTAATATAAAAATTACCACAAACTCCACTAATCGCATTATCATGCTCTAAACACGATATTTGCTCTTCGATTTGTCGATTTTCACACCAATAATCATCGCCTTCTAGCATTGCAATATATGTTCCTCTGCATTTCGAAAAAGTATCGAAAAAATTTGTTTCATATCCCCTGTTTGTGTTACTTACAAATAGTCGAATAATATTAGGAAATTTTTCTTGCAATTTTTTACAGATGTTTGTTGTTCCATCTATGCTACAATCATCACTTATAATAATTTCATAAGGAATAGATATCTGTTGATTTAATATACTTTGAATAGCATCTTCTATAAACAATTCATGATTATAAGTTATAACCCACACCGATAATAACGGATTTTCAATAATATTATGGTTTACTATTTCTTTAAGCATTTATCGTTTGTTATATTTTTATTACTTATTCATATATTTTATTGTTTTAATGTAAGCTATATTTCAATAATTATCATAAAAAGTTTCTATCCTCAACGGAACACAACAATCAGTGCTTTATCTTTTTTATAATTTCATTGAAAATTTTCGGTACTTGAATTTCAATATCGTATTGTTGTATTTTCTGCTTTGCATTTTGACCCATTTTTATTCTTTTATCTTTATCAAAATAAAGTTCAGCTATAACATCGACCATTTTTTCAATATCAAGATAGGGAACAGATACTCCAGCATCTTCTTTAATAAATTCGACGATCCCAGTTGCATCCTTAAAACAAACAGTTGGTATTCCTAAGCAAGCATGTTCAAGTACAACCAATGGGAATGGATCTTCTCTTGAGGTTAATAAAAAGAGATCTGCATTAGAATATACCTCAAAAGGATTTTTAATTGCACCAACAAACTCTACTCTATTTTGTAACCCAGCATTTTGAATATCAATATCAATAAATGATTTTGATTCTATTGAATATTTTCCTATCCATTTAAACATGAAGGGAATGTTGGGGTATTTTTGTATTGCACGTTTTGCTATGTAAATAAAAATATCGTAACCTTTGCGACTTAAAACAGCACCACTACATTGAATTAAATAATTTTCTGAATCAACTTCTTTTTGTCTTGAGTATTTTTCAATATTATTATAATCAATAAATCCATATACTCGATTTACATATTCTGGTGAAAGTAAATATTTTGTTACAAAAATATTTTTTACTAAATCAGAAACTACAATATAATGAATAGGGTTATTTTTTAATTCTTTAATGGTTTCTTCAAAATACATAAGCATCGACTGCATTTCATGTACATGTACAATATATTTAGCATTCGGCAATATTGTTTTAATTAATCTTTGAATTACCGATATACTTATTATTGTATTTCCGTAAACAAGCGAAAACTTTTCATGTTCTATCTTTTTAAATATATTCTCGGTATATTCAATTACTGAATCCTTATTTTTCCTTTTAAACAATGCATTTACAATTTGTTGGCGTAAACGCAAAGGTTGAATTATTGGAGGTTCTAGAATATACAGATTTCCTAATTTTGCAAATTCATCCTCCATCTCGCCTCTATACATCAAAAGAATGGAAAATTCTTGTTGCGTATTTTGCTTTAACCATTGCAAAAATTGAAGCAATAATAGTGGTGCTCCAGTTCTAGTGGCTTCGTGAGATATGAAGAGAATTTTTTTCATTTAAATCTATTTTTTATAATCGTTATATAAAAAACAATGCTCGTTTTCACATATAATAGTCGAAACAATAGTTGTGTATTAGTTTTAAACGCTTCTCTAAATAGTCCCTCATAAAGCAAAGTATTAATTAATAATGTATAATCACCCTTTATTGTTTTTTTAATATCTGAACCATATGCATTATTCATAAGATGCTTTTTAATAAAAATCCAAAAGACAATATGCTCTTTATATGCTTTTATTAAACCTTTTTTTGATAAGTGAGCATTACCATGAACACCTTTGCTATGAATTCGATATACAGACATTGTATCGTTCAAACATACTGCTTTTTTTTTGCTATTTAATAAGATAATTAAATAGAGTGTCAAATCACCAAATATTGCTTTATCGAACCATAATGGAAGTTGTTCAATATACTTTCTTTCAAATAATACAGATGCAGTTGCAATAGGATTAAATTTAATAAAATCGGTAAATTCATAAATAGTATTTTCTACTATACTTGGTTGCTCAAACAACTGTTCTTTTGTTTCATTATTTATGCAATCTGTTTTATGAAAACAAATTGCATAATCATCATTAGCTTCCAAAAAATCTACCTGCTTTTGTAATTTATTGGGGTCTGTCCAATAATCATCACCTTCACAAAGGGCTAAATATTTGCCCGTACATATCCCAAATACATTTAATGAGTTATTTAAACTACCCATATTTTTAGTATTACATCTTGCTTTAATAATATGAGGATATTTATTAGAATATTCTTTTACAATATTTGCAGTTTTGTCAGTTGAACAATCTTCACCTATTACTAACTCAAATTTAAATGTCGTTTTTTGAAACAATACTCCATCGATAGCTTGTCCAATATATTGTTCATGATTAAACGTAATCATGTGTACACTTACCAAAACATCTTTGTTACTCATCTTTGTCACTCATTTTTATTAAGTTATTCCGCATAAAAGTTGATTCGAGAGTTGATTTATCGTTATCACGACAAGTGTTACATGGTGACATTTTTAACCCAAAAGGTAAAAGATTTTTTCTGATTGAATTAAGCTCTGAAGATAAGTATATATTAAATAAACCATCATTTTCTACATTACCAACACGAAATTTATTATTTCCCTTAATGTCTGGGAAAAATTGACAGCAAGGGTATACAAAACCATCATGAGCTACAGTCAATTCCCGAAAAGGTCTAACGCAAGGATTAATTCTATTTTGAATGCTGAGTTCAGAGATTATTCCCGATCTATTGTTTCCATATTTAGACCAATTGTTTGCCATTACAAGAACCCTCATTCCTTTATGATAGAATTCGCTTTGAATCATAGTATTAGGAATTATCGTTTCAAAATTCAAATCTTTACCT
>Ga0302215_10001135_pt1 | contig 19358 bp, 22 predicted proteins | sample II_Fen_N3_1_FD_194580 | JGI IMG/M metagenome (GOLD analysis project Ga0302215, IMG submission 194580) | Peat permafrost microbial communities from Stordalen Mire near Abisko, Sweden - II_Fen_N3_1 | ecosystem: Environmental > Terrestrial > Soil > Wetlands > Permafrost | place: Sweden: Abisko...
TTAAAATGAGTAATAAACTCCACCAAAGTTTCATCAGTTAAAGCATTTTTACTTTTCCCAATTGTTTTCAAGAAATTGATATTGGTTAAAACACCAGTTAATTTATCTGGGTTATATTCTTCCAGAGCCGCAAGAGCTTTATTTAAATGATCTCCAACATCTTTTTTGATGTGTAATATTCCTTCATCGATATCTGCACCTGTGTCAGATTTAATAACATTATTCCAACGAGATATTGGAGGAACAAAATACTCATAGGCATTTGGTTTTTCAAGCGCAACTTGAATTTTATCATCGGAAACTCCTCTTAGTTGCAAGTCTCTTTTTCGATTATCCTTATCAATTTCAAATTTGTCGCTCAGTCGTTTTAAAAATAGCATTCCAAAAATGTATTCTTTAAATTCTGAAGCATCCATATTACCCCTTAAAATATCGCATGCATCCATTAAAAATCCTTCCAACCAGGAAAGGGTAAGTTTCTTTTTCATATAAAATAACGGCTTGACCGTAAAAATAAGATTATAAATTTTTGTTTTAAAATAAAACATGTAAAAATACGGAAATGAATTGACCGAGATTACAAAAAGAACAATTTCCCTAAACTCAGTATAAATAGTTATTGCAGCACTACTAATAAAATTTCAAGAAATGTTAAAACTATAATTTCGCAACCTTTTTTAAAAAACATAGAAAAGTCCTACCCAGCAATGTTTTAGAAATGGGGTTGCTCCAAACTCCGCAAAAATGCATTTCCGACCATAGGGAGGAATTGCATTTTTGCCGCCCGATTCCCTCAGCTACTTCCTTTTTAAAACTCAAACAAAACAACCTGCAAAGTCAATAGACCTTGCAGGTTACTAAAAAATTATATTTAAAGTTACTTACACCCCTTTCCAAACTCTCTACAAAGTTTTCAGAACTCCGCTATTTTTTCTTCGGATTCTTAAAAGAAAACTCAATCCTCCCTGTCTCCTTATCAAAACTCATATATCCTTGATAGGTCTTGCCTTTTCTGCTCTCTAGTCCCTTGATATACGCCGTCTCCCCTGCCGTTAACTTCTCCATCTGCCATCTGCGAAGCTTTACACCTCTGAAATGTGAAGGAACTTCCCTTTCAGAATGATGTACTTCCCTAAAACCAGCACCTTTCAGATTATTCTCAAACATAAACTCCACCCATTGCCTATCCGTATTAAACTGCACCATTGCAGAAAAAAGCTTTCCTTTCTTCGACAACATATTTTCAATAAACAAAGCTTTCCCATCACGAAGCACCTGCTTCTGTTCCAAATCCAATCTCACCCCGCAAAGAAGATCGGGAATCCTTACAAATTCCATTCTCAAAGAGATCAGCTCATTGGTCAGCCTGTCCAAACTTATCAATGAAGGAATTATCTCGCCTGTAACCGTATCAATAAGATTCACCACTCTGCCCATATTCCCAGAATTTAAAAGATTGACCCTATCCTCTTTTGTAAACTTGTGACCTTTAAACTTCTTCCTGAAATCCACTTTCTTAAGAACCCGATGCACCTTAACAATCAACTCTCCATCATCATCGATCCGCAACTGCAAGCGTGCATCAATCTGACTTACCACTTTCCCATCATTAAAAAGTACAAGAATCAGCATCGGTGTTTTATAGCCTTTCAATAGAGCATCCAACGCCCCTATATCTTCCAACTTTTCCCTGTCAAGACCCATTTCATACATCGTGTTCCACGGAACATCTTCAATCTGATAGCGGTATTGAGAACTATTATTATTAGTAACTGACCCGTTACTAAAACCCTTTTTCAAAACAGAGGGCTCATTTTCAATGGTTCTCTTATTTCTGATAGCATTGACCGCTTCAATAGAAATTTCAATTGCTTTCAGATCTTGTCTCTCAACCTCTGATAAGCAATCAATGTACTCCTGTAAATCTATAGCTGTATCGTGTGCCTCGAATTCCCTCACCTTAAAAAATGAATATTCAGAGGGATCATTTAGCTGATGGTAAAAATCCGAATAGAAGTCCGTAAAAGAATCCTCCGCCGAATCAATCCGCATGATTGTATCTACCTTATTACGGTCAGGCGGAACGTCTATGAGATTTCCGTTGTGTTCGATGCCCTGTACAATTCCGATAGAATTGTTACTGTGACGAAGTACCAATAAAGTACTCACCTCTGAAACTGCCGTGTGATTTCCTATTTTGTTCATGATGATGATTTTATATATTATTTGATTCTATTATTTTTCGATTGCTTATTACTTTACTACTCAGATCATCCCATCATCTGCAAATGAAAAATGCGAATCCGATGTCAGGATCACATGATCCAGCAACGTCATACTCAGTATTTTCGCAGCCTCTTTGATCTGTGCGGTCATCTTAATATCACAACCGGAAGGTTTCAAATTTCCCGAAGGATGATTGTGAGAAACAATAATTCCCGAAGCATTGCAAAGAAGAGCCGCCTGCATAATAATTCTCACGTCTACCAATGTTGAAGAAATTCCGCATTCCGATATTTTCTTAATACCCAAGACCTTGTTCGCCTGATTCAGATATAGCGCAAAGAAAGATTCCCTGTAGTCCATTTCATCTGCATCAAAATGTTCTCTGAAAACATCCACTGCATCGACCGATGACGATATAGACCTTTCACAATTTCCCTTTCTTGAGTAGCTCAATTTAATTTCGTTGACAATATTGAATTTCATATTTCCTGCTCCGAGTACGGCGGAGACCTGTTTTTCCCGCACTTACATTTAAAAACCTGTAGATTCTGTAAATTGCAGATTGAAGGAAACTTTGACTTTTCTTATATTTTACTTGGTCACATCATATGATAAATTGATTTATAAAAACATCTGACGAAGTGGTTTATATAAGAATTTGATTAATCGATTTATAAAAAAATCTTATCAATTGATTTTTACCAACATCTCATTAGATGATTTATACCAAGAGAATAATAAGGATCAAAATTTCAATGAACTGCATTTGCATCTTGTGAGGTTTCTGACTTTTTCTATGCAGATTACCATTCAGGCAGGCACAAGGAAAACTGTAATCAATACCTTGAAAACAATAAGAAGATAGATTGATGAAAGCTTGAAATGTTTTTGTGGAGGTTCTGGAATCCCTGATTACGGATACCCAAAAAGATTTTTTTCCGCAGTGACCACGGAATATATTTGCTATAGAAAATCAGGTAGACTGGCAAGGAATCATTTTCGTTGAAATGAGATCTGTTTATGAAAAGTCAATACAAAGAATGTTGTGGAGGTTTTAAAAGTAAAGACATTGGTTCAATAGCTATAACTCTCAGAGAATAATAGTTGAATTCAGTACTTCATTTCAAACAATGATAAACATCTACAATGATGATGTCTGTCTATGTGAATATGGCCTGAGTTTGAGTGTAAGTTGAATATGTAACGGGAACAGGATTATCGAACAAAACTTTTTGATAGGATTAGTGAATATTTTTCTTCAGATCCATAAAATATGATCCAGACGATAAGCCTACTATCCACATAATTTAAAAAGCAGAGAGAAAAGCCAGGAAGAAATTTTTGACCCTATCATTCAACTTCACAAAAAAAGTACGATGGTTCAATTAAAATCATTAAAGATCAGTTTTATACTGACTGTTTTTATAAATTTGTAAAAACGCAAAGTAACGCAAAGCCACCGAATTTAGGATCAATATGCGCTACATTGTAGCGTATATAAATAAGTTGGCAGCAATACCAAAAAAACCTATATTAAACGTGATAATGAAACAATTAACAATTAGTTATATTTTTTTACTGCTACTATTTCAAAATGTCATGTTTGCTCAAAGCATTGATAAGTATAAAGATAAAGTAGGTAATAAATCTATTACGTATTATGTAATGCAACCTCACACAGAAGTTGTGGGAATTCTTATACTTCTTCCTGGTTCAGGAGAAAATCCAAAGACAATTTTTAAAAAGACAAGCCTTCCCCAGATTATGGCAAGTAAAGGATTTCTTACAATAGCTCCTGAACTTCACAATTCATTATTTGCTGACCAAAATACTATTGATCTGTTAAACAAGATATGTGAAACAGCATTCCAAAAGAATGATGTACCAAACCTCTTTATAGGAGGTTTTTCATCCGGAGGTGCTGTTGCAGTTGGATATGCTGAATATTTGTTAGCATCGAATCCATCAAATAGATTAAAAGGAATTTTTGCTATTGATCCACCTCTTGATTTAAAACGTTTGTACGCTTCTGCTCTAAGAAAAATAAATTACCCTTGTAAAGGTTTGATAATGAAAGAAGGATACTCAATCAAAGCTGCATTAGAAAACACTTTAGGAGGATCCCCGGAATCGAAACCTAATGAATATCTAATTCACTCTTCATATGCTGCAGGTGAAATCGACGGCGGAAATGCAAAAATTTTAAAAAACATTCCAATACGTTTATACGCCGAGCCTGATTTAAACTTTGTTAAAAAGACTTATTGTGAGGACTTAGTAATTAACGACATTAACGCGAGTGATTTAGAAAGTCTGTATAAGTTCCTTGTGAGTGCGGGTAATAAAAACGTTGAATATATAACTACTATGGGAAAAGGATTTCACAGTTGGAATATTGTTGATGCTCCTGATTGTGCTAATTGGATCTCGAGTATAAGTAATTAAAACTTATTATAAAAGGCACTGCTGCCAACAGCCAATTCACGCAATTGCTCGTTTTCGGTAAATTGCATTTCTATTTTCCATAACTTCGCTCCTACTCGGCAGAGAGTACAATCTCCGAAAATCGCAACTGCGCGAATCGGCGAAGCGTTACCAGCAATCGTATCGCAACACAGAACGAAACAAAGAACATAAACTGAAAAATGATTTCAACTAAAGAACTACATTTACCTGACAGACAAAATTTACAGACAATTTGCAAAGCAATTTCTGTTTTAGACGCAATTCTCTCACAAGAATGGGAATATCGTTATTATTCATATAACAATAAATGGGCAGACGATCAAGAATTTAGCGAAATGCGAAACGGTTCTGGCGACCAAATGCTGATTTTATTTAGACAAGACGGTTGCGTAATAAATGGATTTGCTCACGAATATCAACAACAAGAAAAGCATAAACTAACAAAATATTTACCTTCAATTTTTGACGAGTTTATTTTTGGCGAACCTGTAAAAACTATTGGAACAACTTTTTGTATATGGACATCCGAAAACAAAAATTGGCAAACTGGACAAATAGAAAATTACGAAGACAATTCAAAAGAAATCTTGAATATTTTTGACGGGAATCCGCAAACTTATGTTGATTGGGCGACAGAATATTTTGATGAAAGTCTTATAGAAACTGGAATACCATTGCAAACGGTGACAGAAGTTTATAATGGAAAAACTCTGACAAAAGAAATGGTTTTGACAATCGTTGAAGAGCCTGAAGACTGGGAACAACTTGAAGACGACTTAAATGAAATTGGCTATCCGTATAATTTTAACTAACCGAAAAAAAACGCCTGCTTGTAACAAGGGTTTGCCAAGAGCGGGGCTGAAGTGCTTCGATTGAGCATTTGTGCAAGGTTCAACATTAGTAATTCTTTTGAGCTTTTGTGATAAAAACTCCCGCCCGTAAATGTTTTGTGCAATGGCACTATTGACGCCGATCAGACATTAAGACTTTCGACTAAAAAATGATAATAAATTGAAAATAGACTTTTTAGAATATCCTAATACAATAAAGATATTGCTGTATGTATATATTCTAGGTTTCGCCATTGGGACTACAACTCATGTAATCGACTTATTAAATCACGGATTGATACTGAATAAAGATGTACCCATATGGAAAAATCTATATTGGGTTTCACTGACTTTCTTAGACTTTTAACAATTATTTTAATCTTAAGAAAAAGTATCGTTCCTGCTCTAATCGCTTCTAACTTGATTATTATTTCTGATGTTCTAATCAATACGAACGGATTTACATTCGAAATATTAGGGAATTCTGATGATTACAAAATATTCTTACAAATAATCTTTGGGCTATATATATTGACTTCGACTCCAATAATCCTAAGACTGTGTGCTAAGGACAAAAAAGCCACATGCACACAACATCATGTTTAATTTATGCCTGGGTGACGTGGTTCTCGAAAGTTTCTACTTTAACTACTTTAGTGGTCGGGTGACAATTAGTGCTTTTTAATCGGGCACAACTTAAACCTGTAACCGTTAACCTCAGAATTGAAAAAAAATATAGACTGATGCGAAAAATTTTAATGGTTAAAAAAAAATGTCTTCATATATATAACTAATCTCATACTATTAAACTAAATGAGATAAATATCAATAAGATTGAATGATAAAATCATGGAATCTTAATATGTAATTAAACAATACATTCAGTTGTCTGTAGTTAAAGATTCTCTATTTTGAAGGCATCTTAAAAAATTTTATTATGAAAAAAATTTCTTTACTTTTTGTCATCCTCACAATCATTTCTTGTTCAACCAAAACTTCTATGAAAAGTGATTTTGATTATGAAAAAATTGAACAATTAGCTGACTCTATTCAAATTGAAAATATTACCGTCATAAACTTATTCAAATATCAAATATTAGCTCACCGGCCCACAGTTTTTGACTCAACGATGATAGACAGAAATGTATACAGGCCTCATCAAAAATTATGGGACAGTTGCTACGGTGTGATTTTCGGTGATGAGAACGGGAAAAAATTCAACAATCCAACTGGAATGATCAATTGGAACAGAACATTACTTTCCGAAAACAAACAAGATTTAATCAAAAAAACAAAACTTCTAACAGACATCAATCTGAACAAATTGATCAGGAAAAACCTGAGTAAATTCAGTAAGCTTGTTCCTTATCAACCGAAAGCAAAATTAAGTTTACTATTCACACCAATTACAGGAATTGGTTTTGGGGGTTGTAATGCTGAACAGTTTGCTCTTGAAATAAACAATCCCGGAGTTGATATTGAGTATACACTCACCAAAGGATTGCCGCACGAATTCAACCATCTGGTTTATGAGAAATTCAGAAACGCTGATCCAGATAAAGAATCTGCATTAAGCCAGACCATCGACGAGGGTTTTGCCTGTTATTTCACCTACGTTTTTTTCGACAAAAAGATCACGCAACATGAGGCGGTGGAAAACATGACTCAACAGCAATGGGACTGGTACATTAAAAATGAAAAGGAAATATTCAATAGGGTAAAAGGTTTCTTTTCGGATACCTCCGGTAATAATCCGCTTCTACGTAACGATAAAATTAAATTATTTCCCGAAGCACCAAAGACCCTCAATTATTGGTTGGGGTTTAGGATAATCACAAAGTATGTAGAGAAAAATGGAAAAGATTCCTGGAAGGATCTTTATACCCTAACAGCTAAAGAAGTCTTATCAAAAAGTGGATATGAAGATTATATCAAAAGGCTTTAATCAGAAATAAATCGGTCAGTTCAGTTAATGTAAAATTTTACTCAGGAAAAACACGTTAAATATGACCACTGTATCACCTGGTAAATAAACTCACCAACCCCATCGCCAGCCTGAAGAGGATTTTTTTCATCCTTGAGGGAAAGGCTACGTTTATCTCGACGGTAAACCGTTGAAGCACCACCCATAAATCTGAATAAACTCTATTCATTTCCCAAGCTTCTAAAGGATAATAAATAGTAAGCAGATTAAAAAAATATTGTCTAATTTCACTGTAGGGATATTCAAAATGTATTTATCAGCTAATAATTCTGACTTACATTTTTCCATACCACTAATAACCTATAAATTTAGCTTTACCAATGGGTACATCAACTAATATTTCAGACAATGCAACTGTATCATTCCTAATAAAAATAAACGGCAATCCAATCTCAGATTTAGTTGGTGTACAGTCGGTTCAAGTTGATAAAAAAGTAAACAGAATTTCCAGTGCGAAAATTGTCATTCTCGATGGTGATGCCACTTCCGGTAATTTTGACATTAGCTCGGCCTCAACCTTTATTCCCGGTGCAGAAATCATTATTGAGGCGGGATACGGTACTGGAAATTGCATTATTTTTCAGGGCATCATTACCAGCCAGTCTGTCCGTGTAGACAGCGTGACAGGATCTGTATTGGAAATTGGATGCAAGGATATCGCAGTAAGAATGACTGTAGGACGCAAAAGCTCCATCTACACCAATGAAAAAGACAGTGAAATTATTTCTTCGATTATATCTGCTTACCCAGGACTGAGTTCTACTGTAACTTCTACAATGACCTCCCGGACTGAACAGGTGCAATATTATGTTACAGACTGGGATTACATCCTTTCTCTGGCAGAAAACAATGGAATGATTGCAACCATTATAAACGGAAATATTTCTGTTACGCATCCTGATTATAACACGGCATCTGTACTGACAGTAACTTATGGGGATAACCTTATAGAATTTGATGCTAAGCTAAATTCAATAACGCAATTAGGACGTGTCAACGCAAGCGCCTGGGATTATAAAAGCCAGACTGTCAGAACTGCAGAGTCTTCATCCGATGGAATGCAAACCGGAAATTTGTCTACGAAGCAATTGTCAGAGCTCATCGGATTATCGCCCTTTGAACTACAGACTTCAGCAGCACTGGACGATTCAGATCTGGATAATTGTTGCAAAGCTCAAATTACCAAGAGTGAATGCTCTAAAATAACAGGTACTGCAAAATTTCAAGGTACTCATTTGGCTGAGCCGGGAAAATATATGACTTTTGCGGGATTGGGTACAAGGTTCAATGGTGATTATCTGATTGCAGGAGTGGTTCACAATCTTTTAGAAGGTAACTGGATAACTGAAGTTTCTCTTGGTCTTTCTGCCCAATGGTCAGCGGGAACGTCAGATGTATTAGCGCCATCGGCTTCCGGCCTGACCCCTGCAGCAAGGGGACTTTTTAATGGAACGGTTGTAAAGGTATCCGAAGATCCGGATTCGCAGTACAGAATTCTTGTCCATATTCCGATGTTTGGCAAAGATGGTGACGGTATTTGGGCCAGACTTTCCAATTTTTACGCTACCCGTGGTGCCGGCGCTTTCTTTTTACCTGAAATCGGGGACGAAGTCATATTGGGATTCGTAAATGAAGATCCAAGATTTCCCGTCATCCTGGGAAGTTTATATAGTAGCAAAAACATAAAGCCATTTGGCAGTTCTGGACCCTCTGCAAACAATTCAATTAAAGGTATTGTCTCCAAATCGGGAATTGTGATAGAGTTTGATGACGAAAACAAAATTTGGACTGTAGCTACTCCGAATCAAAACACAATTATCATTAGTGATCTTGATAAGAAAATAACAATTCAGGACGAAAATCAAAATAAGATTGTGATGTCAGTTGACGGTATTGATTTATCCAGTCAAAAGAATATCAATATTTCTGCAATGCAAAATATAACCTTGACAGGTAGGCAAGGTGTGACTATTAGTTCCGAGGCAGGAGACGTTACAACAACTGCTGTTAATATCAAAGAAAACGCAAGTATGGATTACAGTCTGCAAGCAGGGACAAATGTTGATGTAAATAGCCAGATGCAGCTAACACTGAAGGGAGCAATGGTAAAGATTAACTAAAAATATAATCAAGGCTTACAAAAACATCTTATTTTCTTCATCCCGATTCAAAGATGAACTTAAAATCTATTAAAAAAATACACATATGCCACAAGCAGCTAGAATTACAGATCTTCACGAATGTCCAATGATTGCACCAGGACCAGTTCCCATTCCACATGTAGGCGGTCCGATAGTTGGTCCCGGAGAACCGACTGTTCTGATAGGCGGCTTGCCCGCTGCCAGAGTTGGAGACATGGTTCTATGTGTAGGTCCACAAAGCTCGATAATAGAAGGATCTGCATCCGTTATGATAGGAGGTTTACCTGCTGCACGTGTTGGTGATCAAACGTCACATGGCGGCAAAATTGTTATTGGCGCTGTAAATGTCTTTATAGGTGATTAAGGAAAACTTATCAAGTAGTGTCACGGAATCTGATACTCTTTATTTTCGTGAGATTTAATTGAATATTACTAAATACAATATATACCTTCCATACAGTTTAAGGAATTCTCTATAACAAGAATTAATTATCCAGCTAACTACTTGAAGTTTTTGTCTAAACGCCCGAAATGTATCAAAGCTGTTTCTATTCCATGATTATCAACACTGATTGACTTAATAGAAAGCTGCTTATGTCACTTGATAATCATTACTTAAAAATTAAATTAGAGAACTTCCTTACCTATTTTATATGCGAAGTCACCCAAATTCGTCAAATTTGTGTTTGATAAAATGATAATGCTAAGGTCATTGTTTAAATAGTGAAACCAGACACATTGTGCGCCTTCTATTCCACCATAACGCTCCATGCGTTTAAATTTTTCTACATCACGGATCCAAACACTGTAACCATAATCATATAAACCAGGTGTCAAAAGCTGATCCAGGGTTTCTTTTTTTATCAGTTTAAAACCAAACAGCGCATTATTAAATTTTATCAGGTCGGATGTTGTAGAATACATTGCGCCGGCAGCCGAATAATTGCCCACAAACATTGGGATATTGGGAATCAGATGATCAAGGCTTTTATCTTTATAATAGGTATTGCCAAACCTTTTATCAATTTATAATGAGAAAACAAGCCGGAATTTTGCATTCCCAATGGAATAAGAATTTTATCGTTTAAGATCTGCTCGTATGACTTCTGATAAATAACCTCCAAAATGCGGCCTAAAATCATGTATTCACCGTTATTATAAACGAATTTTGTTCCCGGTTCGTTTACAAGATCGTTTGAACAGTACTATAAACTTAAATATTGTTTTAAATGCTAAGAAATATTAGTATCGATTGTCAGGAAAATAAACTTTCGAAAATATAAAGTAATCAATATGTCAAAAAAAGACAGTCAAGCAAAATAACGTTACAAAATGTCTGTGATGTGATCTTAATCTATCGCGGACCCCAAAATAAACCTAGCAACATTAAATCATGAATACAAACGAACAGCCTAAAGAACTAAGTTTTTTGGATTTTGCAACCTCACTTGCCGAATTAGAATCGGAAGCGAAAGTGGATCTGGCTTCCAGACTTTTCAACAAGGAATACGGTAAAGGGGAATTTATTTTAGAAGCAGGTAACACGTGCAGCAGAATTTACTTTGTGGAAACCGGTTTGGTAAAGACTTTTTTTCATAATGGCAACAGGGAATTTATCATGCGTTTCTTTTCCGAAGGCAATATGTTTACTGTTCTGGACAGTTTCCTCACCCGAAAACCTTCGGCATATAGCATCCTGACTCTTGAACCTACCACTATCACTTATCTGAATCATTCAGACCTTGCAGAACTTTGCACCCTTTATCACTCTATGGAAACTTTTTACAGGAAACTGCTGTCTATGGCTGCCGTCAACATGATGGAAAGAGTCGGCGGCACACTGGAAGAAAAAGCACAGGTTGCTTACCATAAATTCCTGAAGGAGCAAGGGAATTTACTGCAGCGGATCAGTCTGGCAGATCTGGCGTCTTATCTCGGAATTACGCAGGTCTCCTTGAGCCGAATCCGAAGTTTAAAGTAGTTTTTTATCATTTGATAAATGTTGGAATAAGCAAGAGGCCTACCTTTCGGTTATAAAAAATCGTTATGAAAAACCCCTTATCTATCCATCAAAAAGCGAGCTTCATTGCAGCCTGCATTTTTACCGCTACTGCTCCTGTTATGGGTTATTTATCCATTGGTCTTGCTCCTGTTATTATCGTCGGCGGCTCTGCGATCATGGCATTATTTTTTTGGTACAGAACCTATTTGCGAAAACCTGTTGATCCAGGAATTATTCTACCACTATTTATACTGACAGTTGCCGGCCTTCAGATCCATATTGTTGAGGAATATCTGATGGGCTTCGCACCATCCATGAGCAGGTTATTTAGTATTCACTGGAGCGAAAAAAGTTTTCTGATCATATTTGCACTGGTCGGACCTGTTATTTATACGCTTACTTCACTAGGCTTATATTATAAGATCCCTATTGCTGGATTTGTGGCCTGGTTTATATTTATTGGCCCCGGTGTTGCAGAATTTACTCATTTTATATTTCCGTTGATTTCTCCTGACATTATGCCGAAAGATCCTCACCCAATTACAGCATTTATTGGTGGGACCAAAATTCCGGACATGCCCAACTTTTATTTCAAAACTACAGGGAGCTATTATTTTCCGGGAATGTGGACAGCCATTCTGCCAATGATTCCGGGATGTATTGCCATTTATCGTTTGCTACTGAAGAAAGATCGAAATATTTTACCTAATGACACGGAATAAGTCTCCTATATTTTTCATTCTGGCATTCTGTTCAATATCAATTTATACTTATCCCTATTTTTTAAAATGTGATTTTGATCTTAAGGATAGTAAGTCGCGAGATCTTTACATATAAGAATTTCCCTTCCTCAATAATTGAAATTGTTTTGCTATTTTTGGATATAATAAAAGGGAGGTTTGTTCAAGGACTGATGTTGTCCTTAATTTTGTAAGACCGAGCTTGCGAGACAAACTAAATAACAGTTTTGAAAAATCCAATATTATTTTTTCTTTTTTTACTTGTATTGACATCTTGTAATTCAGATCTATCTTCAGGAAAGATAGAAGATATTAAATTGATAGGAGCAACTATCGAGATCACTCAAAACCCTACTGACAGAAAAAACAGTTGGACAACTGTTGATCTATTTGATAAAGACAACAAAAGAATAAGAAACGATTCTATAAAAGTAATCGTGAATGGGGTTGAAACCTCACTACAACATCATCAGGGTTTATATTACACTGATGAATCAAGGTATTATTCAGAAAATGCACTTTAAACAACATTTACAATTTTGAAATAAAACTATCTGGCGGAAAAAAATACCATCTTGGAAGTATCAGTGCTTTGAGTGAAGAAAAAATTGAAAACATAGAATGCGATGAACAAGGTGATCTGAATAAAAATACGGTCATCAAATGGAAGGAGCTGAAAAACATCAACGAACTTACCATTTATACTTCAATTTTATTAAAAACACCCAATAGCAAGGATAAAAACTATTCGAGCAAGGACGTTATCGTAAAACAGATAAGCAGTACTGGGGAATTCATAATCCCGAGATCTGAATATTTCGACCCGAAATGGACAGTCAGCGGTTTTGAATTAAAATTTACCGCAAAAAAGTTTGGGAAAACAAACCCTAAACTTATTGAAGGAAGTAAAATATCCATTTCAACAGTAATCGAAAAAAATATTAATCTTGAAAAAGAATAATAAAATCACCGTTAACTAGAGTTTTATGTGAACCGGGCTGAAGTGCAAAAACCTAACAACAGTTCTTCTGTCAAACTTTTCTGCAGAATTGAATATTTGCGCCTCTATTGACCCACGATCGCAAAGTCCTACAACCTTGTGTGCAACCCTTTAAGAACAACGAGTAATTATGAATAGACTTTTAATTTTGGGAATTTTATTGATTTTAGTTTGTTGTGGACAGAACACAAGTAATCATAAACCTGAACCGATAACCGAAACTTCAAATTCCATTGTTGAAGAGAATAGACGAGCCGCAAGTCCAATTGACGAGCCAAGAAAACACGAAACTTTTAATGAAAGTATTGACACAATTTCAGAAGTTTTAAAAGCATTTATTCCGAACGGCTATACTGCCATTAATATTTCAAGTGGTGACGCTGATCTTGACGGTTTAACAGACAAAATTTTAGTCTTGAGAAAAAACACTGAGGAAACAACTTCAGATTTTGAAAATAACCAACCTGATAAACGACCTTTATTGTTACTATTAGGACAAGCTGACCATTCATTTAAACTTGCATTCAGAAATGACAATGCTGTTTATTGTATTGACTGCGGTGGCCTTTTTGGCGACCCGTTTACCGGGACAACAATTAAAAATGGGTACTTTTCAATTGAGCACGGTATTTCGGGAGGACAGCACTGGGAACAAGTAATCACTTTCAAGTACGATAAATCAAAGCGTAATTGGTATTTGTACAGAGACCATTATGTAAGTTATAAAATGAATGACAGTCATGATGAAAATGCAGAAGCGTTGGTAAAGGATGTAGACAAAATGGAAACAGAAAAAAAATTTGGTGAAATTTCGTTTGATGATTTCAATATTTACAATGAAGATGGAAATTGAGGACTTCATATTATAGGCGTTTGGCAAAAAAAGCAGATAAGAACTTAACTTGACTGGTAGATAAATTTTCAGATTTTCTAAAAACAAGATCATAAATTGACAGACATACATTGAGCATTTTACTCATGTTAACACAGGGTCTTCATCAGGAATGGTCTGATTTACAAACTTGGAGCTTTATGCCTCTATTGGGGAAAGAAGCAGTTAGGAAAAGAATCTGCACAGACAACGTGAAAATAGCCAAATTTGACCAGGTTTTACAGGTATCTTTATTCCGTATTTTCATTCTTTATATATTTGCTTATCATAAAAATGATCTTAGAAAATGATACTAGAACAATTTGGAAACTTCTCTGATGATGAAGTACAGTTATTCAATAGGAATCTGCGCTATAAGCATTTAAGTAAAGATGAAACTTTAAGCAAGGAAGGGGAAATTTCAAGATCCATCTTCTTTATTATTAAAGGTTCTTTTTACAAACAATACAATGATGACCAACGGGATGAAGAAATAATCACTGATCTGTTTTTGGAAAATGAATGGGTATTCGACCACGAAAGCCTCGTCACTCAATTGCCTGCAACAGCAATAATTAAAGCCTTTGAGCAGTCCGAAGTATTAGAATTGACATTAGACAGTCTTCACCATCTTATCAGGGAATCACAGAAATTCCTTCAATTTAATAAGCTTTTGAGTACAGAAGCAAAAATGTCTTATTTTGACAGAAATATGAATCCTGCTGAAAAATACAGTCATTTGCTTAAAACCAAACCGAGGCTGATACAGACATTCCCTTTAACAATGATCGCTTCCTACCTTAAGATCAGACCTGAAACTTTGAGCCGTGTCAGATCGAATGTCACTATTTGATTTCGATCAAGTGTTATTATATGAATTTATCATCATTTTTGAAAAAAAAATATGATGACAACCATAATTCCCAAATTGCCGATGCGCAGCAAGGAAACCACCAGAAACTATTACGTTCAATTAGGATTTGAAGCCTGTGCAAATGATTTTGAAGGCTATCTTATGATGAAGAATAATACGCTGGAAATTCACTTTTTTGAATTCAAAGATTTGATACCAACCGAAAATTATGGTCAGATCTATATCCGGACTTCTGACGTTAATGCTTTGTACCAATATTGTTTAGGTAAGAATATAAATATCCATCCGGCAGGAAGTCTGAGTGAAAAATCTTGGGGACAGAAAGAATTTTCAATTCTTGATCCTGACAACAATTTAATCATATTCGGACAGGACGCAGAGCGAATCCATCAATGAAAAGCCGATATTTTATAATTTTACAGTAAGATGGTTAAGATCCTAAATACCATATGTACCCTTTAATATAATGAGAGACCACGAAGACATAACAAATGTAAAGAGTATTTTAGAAATGACAGAAATTTTTGTAGGAAGCAAACAATTGACGATTAAAGATGAGATCAAAAATATTTCATTCCCCGTTTTAGTACACTACCCGACTAATAAAGCATCCATACCTGTCTCGTTTGGACCCTATACAATGGATGTAAGTCCTGACGCAGAAATGATCGATGGGAAATTTCCATTGATCATAATTTCACACGGCAACGGAGGTTCACATCTTTTGTACAGAACAATAAGCACACATTTGGCAAAAAATGGCTACATCGTTGCAATGCCTGAACATTATGGGAATAACCGCAACAACAATACCTTAGAAAACACAACTGAAAATCTTGAAAATCGGCCAAGACACGTTAGTCTGACAATAGATTTTTTACTTTCTGACAATTGGTTCAGTGAACATATCGTGCAAAACAAAATTGGAGTTATAGGACACTCAATGGGAGGTTATACTGCTTTGGCGTTGGCAGGTGGTGTTCCCAGAACAAAGGAGGGTGTTGTTATAGAAGTCGTACCTGACTTCCGGATTAAAGCAAGTGTATTACTTGCACCAGGAGCAGGTTGATTTTTTAATTCGTTAGAAAAAGTAACTATTCCTATATTAATGTTCACTGCAGAACACGACCCGATCACACCAAAATGGAATGGAGAAATTGTTTTGAATTATGTTCCTGACAAGTCCAAAGTTACATTTAAAGAAATTGAAAATGCAGGACATTATTCATTTTTAAGCCCATTTCCTGCAAAAATGAAGACTCCAAATTTCCTTCCATCCACAGACCCGGCTGGATTTGACAGAGAAAAATTTCACAGCCAACTTCCGACAGATATACTAGACTTCTTGAATAACGAACTAAATGAAAAGTAATGACGTGGACAAATGCTTGCCATTAAAAAGGTTTTGTTATAGTAGGTTTGACGAACATTGGCTAAACTTTGCTTTACAATTTAGCGTTTGTAAAAAATTTGAACTAATAGAATTCAATTTTCCCACGATCGTAAAGATTTTGAACAGTAAAGAACTTTTTAATATTTTAATTAAAGGACTTTCTGAACTCCAAAGGTGAAACGTTTGTCTTTGTCTTGAAAAGTTTGCTGAACGATTTGTGAATGTTCAAAGCCCAAATCATAAGCAATTTCTGAAACAGAAAGATTTGTTGTTGATAATTTTTCTTTGGCTTTTTCTATGATTGAATTCTGAATGTATTGTTGCGTATTTAAGCCAGTCAATGAACTCAGCATATCACTCAAATAACGCTGCGACAGCTTTAATTCTGTACTGATATATTTCACGGATGGCAAACCGTTTTTCAGACTGTTTTCTTCTTCAAAATAGTTGTTTAAAAGTCTGTCTAAAGAAGTAATAATGTCGTGATTGACTGCTTTCCTCGTCAAAAATTGTCTGTTGTAAAAACGATTGCTGTAATTCAATAACAATTCTATCTGCGACACCAGCACATCCTGGCTGAAACCATCGATATTATTCTCTAACTCGTTTGCTATTGCAGTAAATAAATTGGCTATAATTTCTTTTTCTTTTGCCGATAAAAATAAGGCTTCCGAAACATCGTAGGAGAAAAAGCCATATTGACTGATCGTTTTTCCCAGTGGATAATTTCGGATAAAGTCAGGATGGAAATACAAAGCGATCCCTTCATAGCTTTCCAGATCTTCCGGTGAGCTAACAATTTGTTTCGGCTTCAGAAATGCCAGTCCGCCTTCTTCAAAATCGTAATAGCCCTGTCCGTATTTTATGTGACCTGTAAATGTAGGCTTAAAAGAAATTTTGTAGAAATCAAGACTTACTTTATGCCCTTTCGGAAACATTTCAATCGAGACAGCATTGTAATCGACTAATGCGATCAATGGATGCAATGGCGAAGGATGTCCCAATATCCGCACTAATTGAGATATACTTTTAATGTGATCAATGTTAGATTGTTGCTGCATTTCGTTTACGAATTTAATCAATTTTGTTTTGACGGACGAATGACGATATCGCCAACTTCAACATCATCCGGCTGGCTCACTGCATAAATCACAGCATTGGCAATGGCTATAGGATCTATGGCAATTTGTTTCATACCGTTTTGAACAGCTGTTTTCATTTCTTCGTTTTTGATGTTGTCAGCAAAATCTGTTTTCACAAATCCGGGCGAAATCCCTGTAATACGTATGTTTCTGTCTGACTCCTGGCGAAACGCTTCTGCAATCGTGCGAATGGCATTTTTAGTTCCTGCATAAACGCCTTGCATTGGGACAATCTTTATTCCCGAAGTTGAAATGATATTGACGATATGTCCCGATTCTTGTTGTTTGAAAACAGGAATTGCAGCAGCCATTCCATACAAAACACCTTTGAGGTTAATATCAATCATTTCTTCCCAACCGTCAATATCCAATTCGTCAATTCGGCTTAATTGGCTGATCCCTGCGTTGTTGACGATGACATCTAATTTTCCGTATTGTTCAACTGCTGTATTGACCAGCTGAACTAAATCGTCTTTATTTTTCACATCAATTTGAGCAAAGGCGGCTTCACCACCTTTGCTTTTAATTTCTTCAACAATTTGTTGCAATTGTTCTGTTCGCCTTGCACCCAAAACAACCTTTGCACCGTTTTTGGCTAGTTCTATGGCGATAGATTTACCCATTCCGCTACTTGCGCCGGTAATAGCGACTACTTTTCCTTTAATATTTTGCATTGCTGTTCGTTTTTATTTGTCTATTTGTTTTTCTAAAAATTCGGGATATCGGTCACCTACAAGAGTAATTGAATTGACTGTTGAGTCAATTTTCGTAAGTTCATCGTCTGTTAATACAATATTTGTACTGGCAATGTTTTCCTCTAAACGATGTAGTTTTGTAGTCCCAGGGATTGGTGCTATCCAGGGTTTTTGAGCTAAGAGCCAGGCCAACGCCAATTGTCCGGTTGAAATATTTTTTTGTTGGGCTATTTCTGAAAGCGCTTCCACCAAAACCAGATTAGCCTTTATATTTTCTTCGCTGAAACGAGGAATAATATTTCTGCGGTCGACATCCTCTAATTTTTTGTTGATAATGCCTGTAAGAAATCCTTTTCCCAAAGGACTGAATGGAACAAAACCAATTCCTAATTTTTCTAAGGTTGGTATAATTTCATTTTCCGGTTCACGCCAAAACAAGGAGTATTCGCTTTGCAAAGCTGATACAGGTTGAATGGAATGTACTTTTCGAATCGTTTTAGTACTTGCCTCCGACAATCCGAAGTATTTTACTTTCCCCTCCTGTATCAGGTCTTTTACGGTACCTGCAACATCTTCTATCGGAACATTCGGGTCAACCCTGTGCTGATATAGCAAATCAATGTAATCTGTTTTTAATCTTTTTAAAGATGCTTCGGTTACCGCTCTTATTGTTTCGGGTCTGCTGTCCAGACCTATTGCCGGGCTGGCATCTTTACAGCCAAACTTCGTAGCGATGATTACATCTTTTCTAAAGGGCTGTAATCCCTCGCCAACCAATTCTTCGTTGGTGTAAGGTCCGTACGCTTCTGCGGTGTCAAAAAATGTGACGCCTCTTTCAACTGCGTTGTGTAGTAAAGTGATGGCTTCTTTTTTCTCAAGACCTTTTCCATCCAAAAAGTTTAACCCCATACAGCCAAAACCCAACGCGGAAACTTCCAATCCGCTATTTCCTAATTTTCTTTTTTGCATAATTCTTTTTTTAATTATTTCTAAA
>Ga0302215_10001136_pt1 | contig 19357 bp, 9 predicted proteins | sample II_Fen_N3_1_FD_194580 | JGI IMG/M metagenome (GOLD analysis project Ga0302215, IMG submission 194580) | Peat permafrost microbial communities from Stordalen Mire near Abisko, Sweden - II_Fen_N3_1 | ecosystem: Environmental > Terrestrial > Soil > Wetlands > Permafrost | place: Sweden: Abisko...
GTTATGCTATGTCTCGACCTCTTTGTTTTTCATAAAAAAAATAAAGCAGTGAAAGTCAAAGAAGCTCTCATTTGGAGTGCTTTCTGGATTGGTTTGGCAATAATTTTTAATCTGGGAATTTATTTTCTGGTAGGCAAAGTTAAAGCCCTTGAATTCCTGACAGGCTATCTAATAGAAGAATCCCTCAGTATCGACAACCTGTTTGTATTTATCCTGATTTTTGGCTTCTTCAAGATTGACCCAAAATATCAGCATAAGATACTTTTTTGGGGAATTATTGGAGCTATCGTGATGCGTGCCGTGTTTATTTTTGCCGGAGTTGCACTTATTCAACAGTTTGCCTGGATTATGTACCTATTTGGAGCATTTCTGGTTTATACTGGAATTTCCTTGGTTTTCGAAAAAGAAAACGATGATTACAATCCCAACAAAAACATATTGATACGTTGGTTTAAAAAAGTCTTTCCAATAACTGAAGACATGTCGAAGCCGGATTTCTTTGTTAGAAAAGAAGTTATACGTGACAGCAAAAATGTCAAACTGCTTCATGCCACACCATTTTTCATAGCATTATTAGTAATCGAGGCATCCGATTTGATTTTTGCAGTAGATTCTATTCCTGCTGTATTATCAGTCTCAAAAGATATCTTTATCGTTTACACTTCCAATATTTTTGCAATATTAGGGCTACGATCGCTTTATTTTGCATTGAGTGGTATTATGGACTATTTCCATTATCTCAAATATGCCTTATCAGGAATTCTGACATTTATTGGATTAAAAATGTGTATAAATGAATTCTGCAATGAGTTTGGATATGCGCTTCATATATCCAATTTTACATCGTTGGGGGTAATTGTGACTTTTCTGACAATCTCGATTGTACTGTCAGTAATTGTAAATAAAAGGACTGAAAACAGACTTGCAAAAAAGCCCTAAAGCACTTTACTGCGTTTAATTTCATCCAATTCAACCAACTTGTTTACGATTGCGTAAATAGTCAAACCAGCCGTACTGTGAATTTCCAGTTTGCGGGCGATATTGCGTCGATGCGAAATGACAGTATGCGTGGATAGAAAAAGATCCTGAGCAATTTCTTTGTTTGTCAACCCTTTGACAACGCAAACAATAATTTCTTTTTCACGGGTACTTAATGTGCTTGCATCTTCCGAAATTTCCTCATTCTCAGTGTCAAACAACTTTTCCAACTTCGTTTTCAATTGCTCCACACTATCGTAAATGTGTATCACATCATCATAGTTCCGCAATAAGTTCTCGTCTATAGCCGAATTGAGTAAAGCCAAACATTTCAGTTCGGGATTAGAAGCCTCTTCTTTTAGCTTCGATATATCAAAGTACCCCCAAAACACAGGATTGACAACCAAGATATCCGGCTTATGAAGTCTCAAATAACCATTCAACGTTTCAATAGAACTTATTTCAAAGGTTTGAATACGAAAACCTGAAATTCGTTTCAGCGCAACTGTGAGTCCACTTCGTATAATTATCGAGGGGTCAGCTATTACTATTTTAAGTGTTTCGTCGTTCATTTGGCAGTTCGGTATTTTTGTTCTACAACCTCTATTGCCGGTGCAAACAGGTAATCTTCTACCTGATTGTGCGAAGCCAAATCTTTTTCACAGGATAAAATGTCAAACAAAACTTCAGTCAGTAAGTGATTACTACCTTTCGACGGGAAGTAGCGAATCAGTATATTTTTCAGCTCCACCAACCTTGAATCAATTTCATTGTGTCTATCCTCGAAAACCGAAATACTGTAACCTTCATCTGCTTTACCATTCAGCAAATTAAGCACATAGGGAAACACAACCTTATTTTCATAAGCCATATGTTTTTTTACTTCCAACACATACTCATCGAAGAATTTCAGGAAAATTTCACCATAAGGCAATGTCTGCTCGGGGGTTTCAACTGCTTGCAACAGCTTGGAACGTATTGCAGGAAGTTTAAAATCGATAAAATAGCTGTGAGCATTCTTGAGATAATTGATAACCGATTTCAAATCTAGATTCTCATTCAGGGTTTCAATTTCAAAATTACTTTCCGAAAGGAAGTTTACAACAGCCAAAAAAGTTTCGCAGTCAATACCGTTTGAATCACAAACTTCTTTCACCGTTTTATTGCCAAAGCCCAACGACAAGCCGAAACGGCTAATTACAAGCAATAAAGTATGATCTTCTTTGATTAAATTCGTCATTTTCTCGTTAGCCGAGAATTTATGTTGTTGTTGCATAATTGAGTATAATTTTCAAACACTTAAAATAATGTAAGACTATAACACGCAGACAATTTAATTTGTTTCTAATCTCCCATAAAACGACCGAAACAGAATCGAAAAATAATGTCGGAACACAAATGGCCTGAAGTGTTCCGACATACATTCTACTAATTAATTCAAACTAAAAACGGGATAAATTTTCTGCTGCAAAGTAAGCCCTTTATAATTAACCGCACAATAGCATGTTTTAGGTATTTTATGTTGCTAAAAAAATGGCTCATCCATTTAGTGGAAAAGCCATTCTTTTTTGGATTTAAATGAGTCGTTTATGCTAACGACTTTATATGAACTAAAATTTGAGTAATGTTACTATCTCTATTGAAAATTGCCTGACTCTGAAGTCTGTTCAACATATATCCAGCTTGCTTTTCAATATTCCCATTGGCATAAATCACCTCAATTTCTGTTTCATTATCTATGACATAAACAAATGGAATGGAACAATAACTAAATGACAAACATGGAGTTTCACTTGCCGTATGGATAAATTCATCTGCTTTCAAAATAGTTGGATTTATAATCAGACATCCGTTCTCAACCTCAACACCTAGCTCATAAAAGCGACTGATAATATCTTCCTTTACCTGCCCGGTCATACCTGGTTGTTGCACACCGGCCATGGTTGGAGTATGTGAATATGGGTCGAATGGAAACGAGCCATAAACAGCCGGTGACTTGTGCGCACCAATACCATCTTTCACCTCAAAATAATGCTTCTCCAGCCTTTCAATTATGGCTTTATCTACCGATTGTTCTGAAGCTGCTTTGATATTTTCGCCTATAGCAAGCAAAAGTTTGGAAACCATGTGCCAGTAGATGCAACCCAAGCCTTCGTATTTGTAGAATGTTCCCGAGCGACCGGTAAATGATTGGTGGTCGAATATCTGCTCATAAACTGCCTCAATAGCTGCAACTTCAACATTCGTGACTTCAAAACTGCCTTCTGCTTTTAATTTAATTAGCGCATCCCCCAGAAAACCGGCGTTATTGAATGATGCATTAAAGTGATATTGACCTTTTTTGTCGGTTGTAACAATTCGTTTGTCGCCTTTTTCTACCAAATCAGCTAATAGTTTTATGCGTTTTATATCAGCTTCATCAATGTTATTTTTTTCCAATAAAGATGGTAATTTCTTATTGGGATAAAGTATATAACTGTTTTGATCTGCACGATATAACGAACTGGATCGCATCGAATCAAGCAAATCAACGGCTTCAGTCGGTGTAAGTTTTCCTGAAGTCAATACTGCTACCTGGCCTTCGAGCATCTCGTACAAATGCCGAACCGCCAAACTATTTTCGGAAAAACTAACCAGGTTGTAAGCATGATACATACTATCAACACGCTTGTTTGCAGCAATGGATTGGTCGAGATAATCCTGCGTAAGTGCTAAAAAATCCAATATGTCGGACTTCGAAGCCCGCTCTTTTTTTCCTGAAAAACCTTGATAAATAAGCTCGCGATGGTTACTTCCGGCTGTTCCGAGTTCATCCGCCACCATTCGCCGATGCTGATTATTAAATCCTTTTTCGAGCAAAAATGAATTCTCAATCAATGAAGAATTTACAGCTTCAAAAAAAACGGATATTTCAGCAGAAACAATAAAATTCTCATTATCTGATTTTTTGAATAGCTCTTGCAAAAAGACTACAAAACGGCGCATGTAATAAAGTGTCACCATAGATGCACCGGTTCCTACCAACGCATTATTGGCATCATTCCATTCCGGACGAAGTGTGTTCATCCAAATACCGGCTTCGGGAATAAAATTGCTGAGTTTTGCCAGTAAAGTAGCAAGCAGTTTCTCGGTAAAACTAACCAACATCACTTCTCCATTCGCATCCAGAATAAGTTTGGCGTCGGCTCCATAGGTTTTTTCCAGTTTTTCGATACGCTGATGAAGCTTATCGTCAAATCGAATCGAATTTTTCGGACTGGCCACAATTTCTTCATACGTTTTCAGGCGGTATGGCACGTTGGCATAAGCAAAAAGGTCTTTGTCGAGCCACGAAACGAGACTTTCGGGATAATGATTCTGCGAAACCTCCATGAGCTTCAGCAAATAAATTATCTGATGATCACCCCAATAACCTATGTTGGACCACGGATTTTCGGGTTCAATAACCTCCCACTCAATGCCTTCGTTGGTCACTTTGTAAGCATTGTAACCATCGGCTGTGGTGGCATTCAAAAATTTGGCAATAATACCATTGATATAAGCCGGATACGACAACGAAAGTGCTTCCCAGTTTTGGAAAATATCGCGCCAATTGCCTTGATACGACAACAGTTTATCGCCATTTTCGTCTTTAATATTGATATTAAATAAATTCCAGGGACGACTCGGGTCACCATGGCGGCGACTAAACGTAAGTGGCAGATATTCCAGAAACAAACGATACAAATTGGCATCATCTTGCTGTTGAATGAGTTTATCGAGCTCTACATATTCAACTGTTTCGGGCAAAGCCAACAAAAATCCAGCATGTTTTTTCCAACAATTTGTATTGAAATGCTGAATATGCTTCGCAAAAAATGATGTGTGAATTGTATAATTCCCGCTGTAAATACCGCCTCGCATAGTATTGAAAAGCACATTGGAAAAATGACGCGCCATCCCATTTTCATCGGCAGTATGCTGAATGCCATCAGCCTGGGCAACAATGTTCTTCAGTGCCTCCGTTCCCCTAGCAATATTTTGCTCCAAAACGTCTGGAATATTATCAGTATGCTGAATAAAATCGGCTAAATCATTTATTGCTGACACATCATGCCCTACTTCAGCAACGAAATACCATTCTTTTGTTTCATCAGCATTCAAAGTCAAGTTACAACAAGCAAAAAATGCTCCACGAACACCTTTGGCTTCGGTTTCTGATTGCGCTTTTTCGCCACTTCTAAGATTATTGAGTTGACGTGAACTTAAAACATAATCAACATCCTCTAAACCATAACTCCAAACGGTATTGGCCCGAAGTGATTCGCTCGGCTCAGCCCTATCCACCAGGATAGATTCCATGCGGAAAAGAGCCAGCCCTACGTTTTCAACTAATTCAGTTTTCTTATAGCCATCCACCAAGGTCGAAAAAGTATTCTGAGTCAACCGGTCGATTCCGGAAGGCAAAAGATTTTGCAGTCCATCAACCAGATATACTTCGACTTCTTCATTGTTATCGTTTGTAAGGCTGCTCTTCTTTACCCAACCGAAATCATCGGCATTCATCCACGCATATCTGAAAGTCAATCCTAAATCAAGGTTTATTTCAGTAAAAATCAACTTGTTTCCAATTGTACTTTTGGCAATGGAACGCTCAAGTTTGTAAATACCTTTATTTCTATCCGAAAATGGTTCCCACAAAAAACTAGATTCGCCTTTAGTGACTTGTAAAATAGTCTTACTACCCGTAATCTCAGCAGATTCATTAATTTTATCGTCGGTGTAATAAGGAAAAAGTGCTGTATCCGGATTTTTACGACCTGCCGTCAGTCCGCCTGTACTGGAAATATACATCCAATGGTTGGAATCGCTCGCAAGACTGATAAAAAACGGCTGCATTGAGTCGTAATTTTTTATCTTATAATATTTTTCATCATCTATCAGGACAAATTGTCCTTCCACTTCTTGATTTCCGGCAATCACCGGATTATTTCCAATAAAAAAGTTGTTCATTGTATAAATAATTAAAGATATAAAACAACAATAGAAACAATAGCAAGTATAAAGCCGATTGTTCCTATTGTGATTCGAAATAGTTTACTATTCTAACGCACGTTTGGCATCCAAATCTTTTTTCATTAAATCGGTTGTTTTAGAATCGATTTTATAGAAAATCATGAAAATGGCACACGACATATACAAAATACCCGGAATAACTGAAACCAACAGTTTGATACCTGTGATAGCCATATTGGTTTGCGCTACATTTGGCACAAATTGAGATAGCGTCAGAATCCAACCGGCGATGGCAGCACCTATACCCCAGCCTGCTTTTTGAGCAAAAACAGCTGCAGAGAAATACAAACCCGTTGATCGGCGGCCAGTTTTCCATTCGCCATAATCGGCTGAGTCAGCAATCATAGTCCAAAGTAGCGGAACGGCTGGTGCATAAGCCATTTTGGCAATAATATTTAACGTATAAATTGTGTAGATATCCTGCACACGAGCCATATAAATCAGAATAAAGAACAAGCCGGAAATGAGCGAACTACCAATAAAAACGTTCTTGTTTCCAAAGCGCTTTGCCAATGGTTTCGACAGTGGAAGAGCCACAATAAGAGCCACAGTTCCAATCACATTGAAAAGTTGAACATTGTCTTCCTTGCCCAGATAATACTTGAAATAATAAGCAATTGCAGCATTTTGCATAGCAAACATGATAAACGAAATAATACCAACCAATGCCAGAATTACCCAGGCCTGATTTTTAAACAGGTTTCTAAAATCTTCTTTCAGAGAATTCTTCTGCGCTTTAGGAGGCTGAACACGTTCTTTGGTACTTTGGAAAGTAATAAAAAAGAATACCAAACTCAAAGCCGCAAACAAAAACACAGTATATTGGAATCCTTGTGCTTTATTGCCATGACCAAAGAAATTAGCCAATGTCAAAGCCAGGCCGGTAACTATAAATTGTCCGCTAAAACCAGCAATAAAGCGATAAGTATTCAATCCAGCACGTTCGTAAGTATCATCGGTCATAACGGCCCCCAAAGCAGAATAAGGCAGGTTTATAAATGCATAAGCTGTCATCAAAAGCACATAAGTAGCGCCGGCGTAGATAATCTTACCTGTTTCACCGAAATTGGGAGTAGTAAATGTCAGAATTGCCAAAATAGCATAAGGGATTGCACCAAACAAAATGTACGGGCGGAATTTCCCCCAACGGGTATTTGTCCGGTCAGAAACAACACCAATAATCGGATCGATAGCCATGTCCCAGAAGCGTGCGACCAACATAATTGTACCTGCCGCAGCCGCAGAGATGCCATACACATCAGTGTAAAAAAACAAGAGCCAAAACCCGACCATGTCCCATACGAAGTGCGAAGCAGTGTCGCCCAAACTGTACCCAACTTTTTCTTTGAAAGATAATTTCGTTGCCATTTTTTCCATTTTATTCCAGATTAAATAGTTTATGAATTATTTTTTGATGATTTTGCCATTATGAATACCCCGTGAATTCTCAATTGTAAGGAAATATATTCCTGATTTCAAACCACTCATGTCAAAACTGTATGATGAAGGGACAACCTCATCAAGAATTTTATTCCCAACAACATCATGTAGCATGAAGCGATTGTTTTCTTCAGCAAGAACAAGGTGAAATACATTTTGAACAGGATTTGGATAGAAAAATGGGGCAGTATCAATCACGTTTTGCACTGCAGTGCCGTCGCATTTATTTCCGACTGTGTACGAAAATTGTTTCGTAACAACCATGCCACCTGCATACGCAAATTTACATGCCACTTTTACGACCGAACCCACAGTTTGACCTGTAAGCGTTTTTGTAAACTTCTTTCCGCTCGAATTAGTCATGGCTGTTTCGGCAAAACCGGAAGTATAATTCCAGAGATAAGCTACCAAACCTGACTTATCATCAAGCAGTTCAAAGTTGATAGCAACATCTGTTCCCGTCGTTACAAAACTATATTTATAACCAACTGTGAATGAACCTTGTGATGCTTCAGATGCTGTACCAGCACAATCGGTATTTGTGTTTGCACTGGTTGTAGCCGAAATCACAATCGGATTGTTCGCAGACTTATTTCCAGCCAAATCGCTAGCAGTTATACTAAATGTATAAGGCGTAGCAGCCGTAAGTGCTGTTATAAGCAACGATTTTTGAGTTCCAGAGGCTGTAGAAATACTTGAAGTTGCAGTTCCATAACTTACATTGTAAACTATTGTTCCAGAATTATCGGTAGCGTTGAGCAACAACTCAACTGAATTGGCTGTTACTGCTCCAAGCGTTGCTGTAAAGCCGGTTGGTGCTTGCGTATCATTTGTTGTGCTACCACAATTCGTTCCTACTACATAAGTCATGTATTTAGTTACAGACATACCTCCTGTGAATGCAAATTTACATGCATAACTGATAGTTGCACCCAGTGTTTGACCACCAATAGTTGTTGAGAAGATTTTCCCACTCGCGTTGGTCATGGCTGATTCAGCAAAAGGTGTTTCTTTCCACAGATAAGCTATGACTCCGGGTTTATCATCCAGTAATTCAAAAGTTACAGTCACATCAGTACCAACAGTTTCATAAGTACATTTGTAACCCACGCTGAATGAACCTTGTGTAGCAACTGTCGACGTTGTTGTACAGGACATTAATGGAGAAATAGTTACGTTAGCAACTTGTGATGTGCTCACCGCATCACCATTATCAGTTGCTTTAGCAGTGATTACATAACTTCCGGCAACAGGATTCCAGGTAGCTGTGTATGGCGAGGTTGTAGTGCTTGAAATCAGTGTTGTTCCCTGATAAAAATCAACCTGTGCAATCGTTCCGTCAAAATCGCTTGCATTAGCAGAAAGTGTTATTGGTTTTCCTTCTGTAAATGTTGAACCATTTGCAGGTGAAGTAAGCGATACCGAAGGTGCCACATTGGCCGTGTTGGTTACCATCACAAGCACTTCATCGGTAGAAGTTTTGAGATCGGTGTTTTTCACTGTCAACCTGAAACTATACATTCCTTCGGCAAGTCCTGTAATAACCGGATTTGCAATAGTGGAATCGGAAATTATAGCCACAGTAGGACCATAAAGTTGCATCCAACGATAAGTCAATGCTTTCGAACCAGATTCTGTACTTCCCGATCCATAAAGTGTTGCAGAAGTAAGCGGTAAAACCACTTTAATATCAGTACCTGCATTAGCCGTTGGATAACTACCTGTCAAATCACCCGTGCGGGCAAAAGTCATTTTCCCAAAATTAAACTCACCTCCGCTAAATATCACACGTAGTACATGTTTACCTGCTGTAAAAGGAATATCTGCAACGGTTTTTGTGGCCCAAACAGTCCATACTGTTGAAGAAGTTGAAGGAACGGCAATATCACCTGAAACAGGTTGACCATCTAATTCTAATCTGAACGGTCCTCCGCCATTGACATTGCCCGAAGCATAACGGAAAGCAAATGAATATAAACCCGATTGACTAACATTTACCGTATATTTCAACCATTCACCCTCATTGATCCAACCTACTGTCAAACCTTCTGAAGTGTTATTGGCTACATCAACCGACTCGTCCAGACGTGAGTCGCCCAGATTAGCTGAGGTTATATCCAGGTACGTTATATTCTGCCCTTTTCCACCTTCAAAAATATCGTATTTACCTGGTTCTATTGTTCCCGGAATAGCCGCAGCAGTTCCTCCATATGGCAATTCTTTCCCGACTAATACTTGGGCAACATTTGTCACATTGTATTTTTCTTTATCGTATATTTTAGCATAGAAATTATGTGTCCCAAGTTGTAGATTAGACGATGTAAACAGATAAGGGGCAGCTGTTACAATTCCAAGCGAGGTGGTTCCATCCATAAATTCAACTTTGGTTGGTGTACCAACTGATACCGCAACAGTCAATTTCACACTTCCGCCTACAAAAGCTTGTGCAAATGACGAAGCGATTGTCCCTGTGAAATTTCCATCTCTGCTTGTTATCATTCTTCCGGCAGGAACGACTAATTGATATCCTGTAGAAAAAGTAACGGTAATTGGCGAAGCCGAATAATTCTGGGCTACATAATTAATCTGCCCATTCAAACGAAATGCCGCAGCAATGGGATAATTCGCTGTAATTGTCGCATCCACACGTCCCAATGCATTCATTGCATGAAGCCAGTGGTAGGTTTGTGCATCCGAAATACCGAATTTAATTTCTCTGTTGGGATTGGAATTATACATATCAATGGCTTTTGCAGGATCGATAAATGCGAGATATTCCCACATGATATCGTGCCATAGATTTGGATTAACCTGATTGCTTGCAATCCCTGTATTAGCAACAATTTCATCCCAAAGTCGCTTTACATAAACCGTATCCTGACCTAAATAAAGCGAACCTCCCTGAATTGGATACATTTCAATACCATACGATGCTGCTATGTCAGCAGTCCAGAAAGTGCCATTGTCGTTGCTATTTGCCCAAACACGCGAATACAAACTATACTTTTGCGAAGCCGGAAAATTGCGATGATGAATGTCCAGGTAATATTCTTCAATACCTGTTTGCTCAGTTGTATAAAGGTAAATTCCCAAATCGCGAATGGCTTTGTCGCCGGTAACTTGTCCCCACTGTATCAATCCGGCATTGAAGTTCATACTTTCTGAACTTGATTCCTGATTGTTGCCTTGTGGATTATTAGCAAAACCGTCTACCCAACTATGTCCTTCGTACGGACTGAAATTGCGCAAATAGGGGAACATAGTATCATTGCGGTCGTATGCAGCTGCATCCCGAACCAGCATATTCACCATACCACCAAACTGAGCCGCCCAATCAGGGCTGAATTGTGCTACAAAAGCCGCAGCCTGAATAAAATATCCCCAGTGAAACTGTTTGTCGTTCAATCCATTATCTTGTCCATAACCAGCCGGGTAACCAATCATAGAAGACCACGTAGCATCATAATAAAACAGAAAAGCTACTTCACCATTTTCGGCTTTAAACCAGTTTTCGAGGCGGGTTTTAATAGTGGTCAATATTTTATCGCGCGAAACTATATTTCCCATTTCGTTGGCGATGCGGGCAGTCTGCATGAGCTGATTGAAAACCTGACCTTCGTTATACGAATCGGTCCAGGTTGCCATAGTACTATTTTCAAGTTCAGCAATTTTATTTGACAACGTTGTTGGTGTAAATCCTTTGCTGTAATTATCTACATAGGGCAAAGTTGGTAAGATTCCATGAAAAGTATTTTCAACACTAAAACTATTACCTGCCATCGTTTTCATTTCTCCACGAACAGTGGCGTAGCTGTACTTATCCGGAACTGGAGAAGTGGCAGCTAAATGTCCCCACTGATGAGGCAACAAGCCAATAAGCATATTGGTTTCTGTTCCTTCTTTCACCTCTGTTTGAACGTTGAAATCAGTATGTAGCACCGAAGTACTTTCATTAAAAGTATAATTCGCCGTAGTTTTTACAGGAAAAACATATGCATATTTTTTATACTCATTAGCAACTGTTGTAACATTGGTGGCAGTAAGTGGGATAAATGCCATCGACCAATAGTTTTTTCCGTTTAATGTTGAGGTATAAACAGTACCGTTTTGAGTCCAGGTACTTCCTGTTGGAGCGTAAACTGCAAAGTCAGCGCCGTTTTTCACATTGGTGCAAATAAGCATTTCATCTGCTATAACAACAGTTCCTGAACTTACAGTAACCTGAGCTACATCGGTTGATTTCTTTGTAAAATAGAGGAATGGCATGGCAACACCGGTAGTAGCCTGAAATTGATGCGTCCCATCGTTCCAATCCATTGTTACCGTCCAGTCTGAATAATCGGAAACAGTTGTATTGGTTGTAGTTAAACCGGTTACACCAACCAGAAAAGGTGTTAGATCGTCAATTACCCCCGTTGGAATGTAACTTACCACCAATCCTGTGGTAGAAGTTTTCATGGTATACGGATAGTTGAAAAGATTCGAGGCCGTTCCGTTTTTCACCAAAGCCGACCACCAATCGCTTGTAGGCACAGGTTTTCCAACCGCATTACCACTTAAATAAGGAGTTCCCGAAGGAAAAGCATTTCTTCCGGCTGCATCAGTCCCGGGAAAGGTGGTTCGGTAACTTCCGCTACCAACGGATACATTCTGGGCATTTATATCAGGAAGTTGTATGAAACTAAGGAATATAACTGAAAGTAATATGCATGTGATATTTTTCATTTAGTTGAATTTTTTTTCGAAAGTTATTAGAATTAAGAAAGAGATAAGCAACCAAAGACGTGCTTATAATTTTGTAATTTTCCGCGTTGAAGTCTGGCCGTTAGTCAGTTTCACTGTAACGAAATAGTTTCCGGCTGAAATATCGCTCATATCAATCGTAGTTTCGTTGCAATTGGCGTGATTAATTTTGATTGTTTGCCCAAGCACATCACGAACAATTATCTGATTGATTTCCTGCAGTGATTTTACCTTGAGCACATTTAAAAACGGATTGGGATAAAGTTTTACGCTCTCAGCTTTCACTTCATTTACAGCATTTGCAATGCCCGATGTGAATGAAATATTATCCCAATAACTGATACGTTGAGCGCTTCTTACAGTTGAATTATCCGGGATAAGCGTCATTCTTGTAATGGTTTTCCCTATTTGATCTGTCATATCAAAAGTCAGTTCCTCCCATTGATTCATCAGTGTGTTTGGAACGAGTTTCTCTACATTGTATGATCCGTTTTCAAGCTTTAAATCAAAATTGCTGATAAAGCTTTTATAAACAAGCACTTTTACTTTGCAGTTGTCGGGCGTAAAAGTCAGGCTACCGATATTGTCGGAGTATAAACCAGCCCACGACATAGCACCTGAATTTACAATGTATTTGGCACAATGTCCAGATACGTTTTTACCTGAAATAGAAGGATTTTCAACAACCGAGTACAAGCTTGCAGCATTGTCGCCATTACCAAACGATGTCCAGGTCCAGTCCTGACCGACAGTTTCAAAATCAATAGGCAGGAAAGTGTAAGCAGAACCTGTAGTTGCTGAAACAGTAATTGGATTGTTTGCAGCAACATTCCCATTTGCATCTTTTACTAATATTGAAAAATTGTAAAGCGTAGATGAATTCAATCCACTAACAATATAGGAAGTCTGAACCCCGGAGGCTCCTTTTACAATCGTTGTTGAAGACGCACTCGTAACCTCGTAAAATACGGAACCCGAATTATCGGTTGCGTTCAAAAGTAATTCAACGCTATTGGGTGTTACAGCTCCTTTTGAAGCAGTAAATGAGGTTGGTGCTTCATTATCAACCGTATTGGTTGGACCATTAAATATTTCACCAACATCACCTCTCTGATATATGCGAACATAATCGACATACATTTTCACAGGAGTTCCGTCAGCTGGCAATGCGGTAATTTTTGAAACATTTGCATTTCCGGTAATTCCGGTGAAGTTTCCTCCTACTGCCAGATTGAATAATATGCTGAAAGGTTTGTTGAAATAATATGTTTTATTGCCCGCGACACTATCACCGGCAATGCTCATTTCGTAATAGGGTAAATTAGTGGGATTTTTGTCTAAATCGACGTACATTTTTATGGCTGACTTATCCCATATAAGCGTAAACAAATGAAAATCATTCTGCAAACTATAAGTTGACGTACTGCTTTTGGCATAGTAGGTCCATGTTTCTCCCCAATGGCAAGCTCCATTGAAATACCGATCCTGAGTTCCTTGTGCAATACCGGTTGAGTTGCCCATTTCCAGAATATCAATCTCACCGCAACGTGGCCAACCTCGACTCGAAAAGTCCTCGCCCATCATCCAAAATGCAGGCCATAAACCATTTGCCGTTGCCGGTAATTTGATTCGAGCCTCAATTTTTCCATATTTGCAGGATACATTTCCTCGAGTAACCAAACGACCCGAAGTAACTACTTTCCCTCCAAAATTTTCTCTTTTAGCACTGATAACAAGGCAATTTACACCGCTCGGGTGTTGCTCAATCGAAATATTTTCGCGACGATAATACTGCAATTCATTGTTTCCACCACCGTCGCCATTTACTTCAGCGGTCCAGTGTTGTGTTTCGTTTAAAACTGGGTTGTCGAAATTATCCTCCCACATAAGTTTATAGGTCTGCGCCGAAGCAAATAAGGAGAACAGAAGTGAGAACGCAGCTATAACTATTTTTTTCATCAGGTTGGATATTTAATAAATCGTGAAATAATATTGAATTAAAATGTTGACTAGTGAAATGGGAATAAAAAAACAAGTCCGCAGAGACTAATTCCCTGCGGACCTGAAGAATTATTGTTTTACTAATTTCTGAGTAGTAAACTGTCCGTTAGCAAGTTTCACTGTTACAAAATAGTTACCCGAAGCTATTGCACTTAAATCAATGGCTTTGTCAGTACTATTTACGGCAACAACTTTTACCGATTGACCTACAAGGTTACGAATTACTACCTGACTAATTTCTGTTTTAGAAGAAACGTTTAATTTATTAGCAACCGGGTTTGGATAGCAACTGATTGCATTTGAATTTTCTGCTGTATTCAAACCTGTAGCAGCATCGTTGTACAAATACAAGTTATCCAAATAAAAAGTTCCACCTGTTCCTCCTTTTAGAATGAACTGATCCATGCCAGACATGTCAACACCAATAGAACTTAATAAGATGTTAACGCTATTCCATTGATTTGCAACAAGAGTTCCAACTGAAGCGCTGCCTTCTTTCAAAGCACCTGCCTTAGAAGTATTTATTGGCGACACATTAATAGTTGTTTCTGTTATAGGATAAATATCAATATGAAGTTTAGTCATACTACTTGCATTAACTGCCGAAGCCAATTGAACTCCTTTATATGTGAATCCTTCATATTTCTTTGCTGCATTTCCAGTAAGTGTAACATTGCTAATTGGGCCACCACCCCATCCCGGATCAAAATTTGCATCAGTTACGTTGGTATATGTATCGCTGAAAAGAGACATTACCTTTGCAGCAAGGAAAGTTGGAACCGGAGCACCAGGTAAGCTGGCAAGAGTTGTTGCATTTACAACAATCGGACTGTTAGCTGCTGTATTTCCGGTAGCATCTTTTGCAGTAACCGAAAAATTATAAGTAGTAGAACCTGCCAATCCGGAAATAATTACCGATTTTTGAACACCTGAAGTTCCGATTACAGGAACAACTGTAGGACCTGATCCATATGAAATGCTATAAGAAATTAGTCCTGAATCATCAGTAGCATTCAAAAGTAATTGCACTTCGTCTGACTTAACAGTTCCGGCAGTAGCTGTAAATGCTGTTGGAGCTTGTGTATCAACTGCAGTCGATTCGTTATAGAAATAAAGATTATCCAAATAGAAAGATCCATTTACATCCCAAAAACCCAATTGGTTAACATTGGCAAGATCAGCTCCTGTTAGGTCCGACAACGCAATGTCAATTGAATTCCATTTACCTGTTGTTAGAGCGATACCTGATTTCTTGAATTCACCAACTCCTGTAATACCTATTGTTATTGATGGGAGTGTTTCAGAATAAATATCTACATGCAATTTCGTCATTGTGCTAATATTAACCGGTTTAGCTGTAAACTCATAACCAAAACAACATACAGATGTATTCTTTAAAGCATCATTGCCTGCAATTGAGACAGTTGAAAAAGTATTACCATACCAATTTTGCAATACAGTAGGCAGATTTGTATAACTATCACTATAAACTGAAATTACTTTTGAAGCATCAACTGTTGGAGTGGCTACCGCAGGAATTCCTGTAGTTGTAGCTGTAACAACAATTGGATTGTTTGCAGCAGCATTACCTGCAGCATCTTTTGCAACTACAGAAAAAGAATAAGCTGTAGAAGGAGTTAACCCGGTAACAACATATGATTTTTGAGTTGCAGAAACTCCACTTGTTGAAACAACAGTTGGCCCTGCTCCATAACTAATTGTATAAGCAACTGCACCTGAATTATCGGTTGCATTCAACAATAACTCTACACTATTTGAACCTACTGTACCTTTAGTAGCAGTAAATCCGGTGGGAGCCTGAGTATCAGTTGATGCACCACAAGCATTGCCAACAGTATAAGTAAATGTCTTGGTAACAGCAAGCCCACCAGCAAAGGCAAATTTACATGCCACGCTAAAAGTAGAATTCAATGTTTGTCCTGTAAATGTTTTCGAGAAACTTTGACCTGCACCCTGAGTCATTGCAACTTCTGCAAAGTTAGGATTGTAGGTCCAGGCATAAGCAACAAGACCAACTTTGGTATCTAACAACTCACATGTGAAGGTAACATCAGTTCCCGAAGTAGTAAAGGAGTAATTATACCCCAGTGTAAAAGTACCCTGTGCAGGAGTCGATGGATCTGTCGATGTTCCGGCACACTCAGTGTTTGTAGCATTAATCACATTTCCCCAAGCCACTATAGCAGCTAATAAGAGAATAAAACGAGTAATTTTTTTCATGATTTTTTTTGATTAATTTAAGTATTTAGAAAATTATTATTATTTTATGGTTTGTTATTCTGAACTTTATGTACCGAATATTCTTCATTAGCATCTCCCCGTTGATAAACTCTTACGAAGTCGATGTACATTTTTGCCTCACCTGCCTTTAATGCCGTAATCTGATCAACATCTCTAATTCCGGTAAAGTTTCCACCAATTGCAAGATTAAATAAGATGATGAATTTCTTATGAAAATACCTGGCAGGTTTACCTGTAATGTCATCACCATTTATTGGCATCTCGTAATATGGTTTACTTTCTGGGAATTTGTCCAAATCGACATACATTTTTACTGCATCTTTATCCCATATTAATGTAAACAAGTGAAAATCATCTTGCAAAGAATACGGATTTGTGCTTGATTTACCATAATTTGGATATTTGCCATTATTAAACTTTTCACCCCAATGACAAGCTCCATTAAAAAACCTATCCTGTGTACCGGCAGCAATTCCATTATTATTCCCCATTTCAACGATATCTATTTCGCCACATTTTGGCCATACAGCTTTTGGAAAATCAGCTCCTAACATCCAGAAGGCTGGCCAGAGTCCATTTCCTGTTTTTGGAAATTTAATACGGGCTTCGATTTTGCCATATTTGAATGAAACTTTATTTTGTGTTGAAAGTCTTCCTGATGTACATTTTCGTGAAGACATCTTCTCTTTTTTGGCAGTTATTATCAGACAATTTTCATGACTTACAGGCTCCTCACCTATAGTGATATTCTCACGTTTATAGTACTGAAGCTCCCTGTTACCTCCACCATTTCCGTTTATTACAACAGTCCAGTTATTAACTTCATCGAGTTTGGTTCCATCAAAATTATCCTGCCAAACCAACTTGTAATTATCCGATTTGACCACAGATTTTTCCTGGGCAAATAAAAATCCTGAAAACAGAATGAAGTATGTACTAAAAATAAGTTTTATGAGTTTTTTCATGGTATTTTTATCTGGTTTTATCACGGCAGATCAATTCTATTTAATGAGTTTTGTTGAATAATCATTTGTTTTAAGCAAATAAATTCCGCCTGGAATATTCGATGTATCAATAATTTCGGTATCACTTATTATTTTCTGTAAAATCTGCTTACCCTGACTATTATAAAGTTTCATTTCGGTCGGATTATCAGTGCTAACATGTATTTCGTTAGAAAACTTAGTTGGAAATACACGAATATGCGAATCTGTTGGAACTGAAACGGCAGTATTGGTAGCCTGATACAAGTGAACATAATCCACTTTCATTTCAACCGGGTTATTGAAAATACTATCGTCAACTGTGCCGCCCATAGTACCACCAATGGCCAGATTGAGAATTACATAAAAATTCTGATCGAATGGCCAGCCGGTGGATGTATCAGTGAAATTCCGGTAAAGTGTTGCGGTTTTAATATTATCTACAAAGAACAGAATCTGATCTTTTTCCCAAATAATGGAATAGATATGAAACTTATTTTCCATACTGTCCTTATACACCTTAGCGAACCAGTTGTTACCCAAACTACCGTTTTTCAAAGCTGTATGTACAGCGTGCGAAGTCATTCGGGGGTCAGAGCCAATATGTTCCATGATATCAATTTCACCACTCTTAGGCCAACTGCCATAGGTATTTGACTGTGGCATCATCCAAAATGCCGGCCAGGTTCCTGCCCCGGAAGGAACGCTTATTCTTGCTTCAATTTTTCCATAGGTTAGATATCCTTTATTTTTCGAATAAATTCTTCCAGATGAATAATTCCGATCAGCGACATACAATTCTTTCTTAGCTGTAATAACTAAGTTTCCATTCTCTACCCGCAAATTATTTGTTCCATCAGCATAATATTCCTTTTCCTGATTAGCTGCATATCCTACCTGTACGGTCCATTTATTCAAATCTAGCGTTGTTCCATCGAATTCATCGGAGAATATCAATGTATAAGGATCAGATTGTGACCACACAGGGATGAACAGGAATACTGTAAAAATGAGTAAGAATATTCTTTTCATAATACTGTTTGAAAGATAATTAGGATTTAATTCTTACCGAAAGATGCACCTTCGGTAAGAATCATAGAGTAAAAAGTCTGGATTAATTTAGTTGAAAATACAATTATCGAATCTGAATTTTCTTGCTTGAATTTCCGCAACGAACAATGTAAATACCTTTTTGAAGATCTTCAATGCCCATAATAGTTTCGTTTGAAGTTCTTACTTTAGCACCTGTTACATTATACAAATCGATAGGTTGAGTAGCACCAACAACTGTAAGAGTTTTGCTTGTCTGCATAACATCCAGATCAGCCTTTACAGTATTTACAGCAGTTGCTGTTTTTTTATACACAAAAATGGCATCCATAGCTACTGTTGTTCCAGATACTCCACCGCTCAATAAATATAATACGTTGGCTGAAGCAGGAACAACGTCAGGATAGCGTAGACCCAAATTGAAAAATGCCGACATTGGGATTTCAACTAAATGCCATTTATTGTCGCGGGTAAAATTGGTATAGGGTTGGTAAGTTGTTGCACCATCTACAAAAGCTGTTGCTCCAATACAAACTCTGGCCGAAAGTCCACCAGGACCATCCATCCCAACAATATGAGAAGCAGTATTAGATGCTTTCATGGCAATATGAAGGGTGTAATCAGCAGTTACGCCAGTCATGTCTTTTGCAACAGGACCCGAGAAACCTAAACCTGACCAACCCACTGAGTTTACCGAGAATGTGAGAAAATCTGCCACTTCAGCATTCCAGTTTGGACCCGATGGAGTTAAAGCCGTATATGTGGCATTCCATACATATAAAAAATTGTTAGTATCATCTACCCGGAAATCTTTTTTGATGTTAGCCGTTGGAATTTTAGCTGCC
>Ga0302215_10001138_pt1 | contig 19340 bp, 8 predicted proteins | sample II_Fen_N3_1_FD_194580 | JGI IMG/M metagenome (GOLD analysis project Ga0302215, IMG submission 194580) | Peat permafrost microbial communities from Stordalen Mire near Abisko, Sweden - II_Fen_N3_1 | ecosystem: Environmental > Terrestrial > Soil > Wetlands > Permafrost | place: Sweden: Abisko...
TTTTGGTGGCGAATTGGTATTTGCATTACCAACAAAAGCATCGAAATACAATGTTTTACCTTCGCACAAATTATTTATTACCCTATCGTAAATTAAACCTTTAAATCCTGGAGCTACATTTATAACTAAATAACCTCCGTCTTGTTCCTGTGCATGATCTTCGGGGATAGCTCCAAGCCAGTTTGCCACATTTTTAAACATATACGACGACACGGCATAATAGCCATCTTGCACCCCACCCGTTGGTTGATATTGATGTTGTGGAATTATGTAATCGACCGGAGCACGATATGGAGCATCGGTTGCTGGACGAGTAGTTGTAACTCCAAAAGCATTGGTATAGGTATGAGGAGCAGTAAATCGACCAAAATCATCGAGAAAAATAGTTTCGCGCGAACTTGCTTTGCCTTGCGAATTTTGACAACAGGTAACAGTTGTAATTGCAATAGCTGGTGTTGTCAATCCATCAATTGTAGCACGGTACATTGAGTTCTCAGTTACCTGATTTGTTACACTTTTTGCTGTTGAAATTTTTGTCCAACTTAGACCAGCATCAATTGATTTTTCCCACAAATATGATGTGGCATTATATTCGCGATCGAGAGTCAATAAAGTTTCTTCACCAGTACAAACTTCGGTATTTTGGCTTGATTTGATTTTTGGATTCAAACAACCCGTTACTTGAATGTCGGATATTCCGATTGCCGAACAGCTATTAACATTGTAACCCGACCAAATTTGAAAATCAATAGAATTTTCGGTCGCAGCTAAAGTTCCTGTTACCGTATAAGTATACATTTGCCCCCATCCTGCTGCTTGCGATCCAAAACTTTCTTGAGTCATTCCATTTCCATTTGCATCGGATGGAACTCCAATTTTTATTCCTGTATTGATATATTGATTTGTTAAATGACAGGCCGATTTATACGTTGGTAAATGATATATTTTCACCGAGACTGAATATGCTGAACCAGGTTTTAACCCACCAACTTTGTAACTAAACAATTGTTTATTGGTTCCTGGTTGCATTGTTACAACCAACATATTATCGGTAGTGTCTAGAAAATCGGCACGCAATTTACTTGGATTTGATGTTTCGGCAGCTACAAACTTAGTTCCATCAAAATCGGTTGCATCTGTTGGAAAATCGGCTGGCGATGTCAAATAATTACCCGACGGACCTTGTTGTTCAATTGACTGCAGTTGATTGTAATAATTGGTTTCGTAACCAGCTATTGGATCAAAATGACTTCCACCAACAATCGTTGTACAATTTTGTGAAAAACATGCTTGATGCAACATCATTAAGAATGAAATACCGATAAAACTTAAAATTCGATAAAAACAATTGACTTTCATAACCATGTATTTTATAGTTTTTTCAATAAATTAGGGATTCAAAAAAGGCTGTCATATACATTCATATAGACAGCCTCCTCCTTCCATTTGCACCCTGTTATTAATTTTTACTTTGTTATAGTTTTGGTAATTAATGAACCATCAATCATTGTAATTAGTATTACATAACTTCCCGATGGTAACATTGACAAATTAATTGAAACTGTTTTTGAATCAGTAGAAAGTGCTTCTTCCAAATCACCTTTCATATTAAATATCGAAATATGTGTAATTGCTATTTCTGAACTAACGGTTTCTACATCAACTACTGGTATTGGTCCTACTTTTACTGAATGAGCTACTACCTCAACAACATCTGTTAACTTCGAAGCTTTAAATATTTCAATAGCTTTAAGTAATGTTGCATTTGCTTCATTAATCTGTGTTTGAGTCGATTTTTTATTATTGATAATAACAATAGCATCGCCAATAGCAAGTTCTAAAACATCGCCAGCCGTTTTTGAATATTCGGCTGGAATATTTGCAGCATTAAATGTTGCAGTAGCCAAATCAATAGTTGATTGAAGAGTCTTTATATTAGCTAAAGGATTAACCGATGCCTTGTAAGCAGCAATAGCATTTTGGAGTGCTGTAACTTCCAATGCTACTTCTTGAGCAGTTGCCAAAGTTTTTACGACTATTGTATTTGCATGTGCAATTGCAACTTGTAAAGCACTATAAGCATCGGCTGGATATTCCGTTGGTAATGATCCCACATTATTAAAAGTTGAACTTAACAATAGATTTGCAATATCAATTTGTTGTTGAAGCACATCTTTTGATCCTGATGGATTTTTTGATTTTAAGAAAACATCTATCGCAGTATTTAAATCGCTTGTAGCTTTATCAACTTCAGGTTGTGATACCGTTTTACTTTTCGAAACTGAACTTGCAATTGCAATAGCCGATTCCAATGTAGCTTTAGATGTAGGTAAATATTGACCTGGATCTGAACCTATAATTGAATTTGATAAATCGGTATTAGCTGTATTTATTGCCAATAATAATGAGTTAAAATCAACAATTGTTAGGTTTAAAGTAATATTGCTATCACAACCTGCTTTATTAAGAGTTGATGCATAATACACTCCCGTTTTTGTATAACTTGTGCCTAATAATGTATATGAACCTACCGCAGATACGGTTAAAGAACTAATCGTAGGTATATTAATCGTAAGATTTAAAGTTACAACACTGTCGCATCCAGCTTTTGAGCTATATGTTTTAACGTACGAACCAGATTTTGAATAAGTAGTTCCATCCCACACAAATGAATTACAAGCTTTTTGTGTCAATGTTACATTCGAAACTTGGTTTATTGTTAAAATGAGCGACACAACACTATCAAGTCCAGCATTTGTTTTAAATGTATGAGTATATGTTCCACTTGAAGTATATAAAATTCCATTATACAAGTAACTGGTACATGCCGATTGTGTTATTACAGTTCCTTGGGGTTTTGTAATTGTTACATGCAATGTGATTAAACTATCGCATCCAGCTTTATTGGTAGTTGTTTGTGTATAATTGCCCGATACTGTATATATTTTACCTAACAAAACATAGCTACCAACTGCAGTTGTTGTAATAGTACTAGTTGTTGTTTGATTAATTGTTAGTTTGAGAGTTACCGTACTATCGCATCCTACTGCATTTTTAAATACGGCGTAATATGTTCCACTTGTTGAATATGTTTTCGCATTAAACACATAGCTTCCACAAGCTGATGTAGTAATTGTACTAAATGTTGGTTTTTTAATAGTAAGGTGTAAAATAGTATCTTTTGGACTCACACCTAAAGTAAATGTTCCACTTGTAGTATACGTTTTACCATTAAATACAATGCTTGAACAAGCGCTTACAACGGTATCAACGGTATTAACTGTTGTACATTTTGCAGCTTTCGGATCAATAATTGCTGTAACTGGAGTTCTAGCACATACATTGCCCGCAATAACTTTCCAATCGTAAAATAATCCATACCATGTACTTTGCCAAGTTGCATTGTTAGTAAATGAAATATAATCGGGATATGAATAAGGGAATGTTGCTGAACCAGCAGCTTCGAAACTTAACATGGCTGTTGAACCTGCTGCATCAATAATATAATCGCCAGGAGCAATAGCAAAACCTAATGCTATTGTTTGTTTTCCAGTTGCTAATCCTGTTACCGTTTTTGTATGAATAGTTGTAGCACCTTGTTTTAAATTTATAGTAACATCACCAGCTGTATTAACATACACAGCAATACTACTTAAAGTTAACGTTTTTGAAACAGTTACTTGGTTTATTTTATCTTGACCAGTAAAATCGGCTCCACCAACCGACCAAATATTTGCAGCTCCAACAGTTTGATCAGCTTTTCCTAAAGAAACACTAACGCCTCCTGGATCTTCAACATAAAATGTTTTATTTGCCACAATTGAAGGACTATATATTGATTTTGCCGATGCAAGAGGAGTTCCTCCTGTAGCAACATCAAACCAATTATATAAACCGCCAACAGCTGAAAGAGTTGCTAATCCAGCAGAACAAATTGTGTCAGCATTAACCGTTAATAATTTTGATGTAACAACAATAGCATCTGAAACTGAAGTACAATTAGCTGCACTTACCGTTACCGAATAAGTTCCTGATTTAGTTACTGCAATTGTTTGAGTACTTGCTCCATTACTCCACAAAAACTTAGCAGCTGTACCATTGGCACTTCCTGCATCAAGAGTTTGTATTGCAGGATTACAAAGTTCCTTATCTGCACCCAGATTAACAGTTAATGTTCCATTTACAACTACATTATCGCTTGTTTTACAGCCCAAAGAATCAACATTAACACTATATGTTCCTGCTTGTGTTATTGTAAGATTTGCGGTTATTTGATTCGGAATAACTACATTATCTTTATACCATGTAAAAGTTTTATTGGTCGTATTTGTTATCGATGAATTTAATTTTATTGATGTTTGACCACAAATAGATTGATCGACACCAAGGTTGGGTTTTGTACATAAAGGTACAGGTGTCTCTACTAAATCGGCATGTGTAAGAGTTTCGAAAAAGATATTCCAATTTGAAGGTGATATTGTATTTCCTTGTTTTGGATTTTTTCGGATAAGTTGAAGACACTTTTCAGTTTCAGGCAATGCAAGTCCTTTTCTATTATGATAATGATTGTAGGCAATTTCTAAAATGTCGCTCAAATCTTGAGGATCGCCACCAGTTGTCGATAAAGTTACATTATCGGTACAAGTTCCCTGCATTGTTCCGCTAGTAAGTTGCTTTGCTAAAAGTTCCATTGTAGCTGTGTAGCGTGCAGTATTTTCTGTCCAAACATCTACACCTTGATGCCATGCTATTTCAGCAGCATGAAATGCAGCAGCAGAACCATATTGAGCATGATGATCGTTATCGCGACAGGTTTCTTGTGTCAACCCATCAACAAATAACTTTGGTGCATACCAGTTTCCAGGATATGTACTTCCAGCAATACTGCGGGTTGCAGGAGCATCGGTTGATAAATAAAAATATGCAGGATTTCTTGCTTTCAAGCGACTTACAGCTAAATTTAATTCCGTTTCATCTTCATTAAAAACAGCCATACTAAACATTGCTTCAATTTGAGTTAGGTCATTATTCCCATTCCAAGTACTCATTTGATTTAATGCTGGATAAAATTTTGTCTTAAACATATTAATAACTAATGTTCTATCGGCATCTGTCCATGCACTATAATTTCTCATTAATTCAGCTGCAGGCCCTAAAAGCGATCCCATCCAAGCTGCATCTAATTGTGCTTGATTACCATTACCTGGTGCTGGAGGTACGTAACCGGTAAATGTTGTTGCCCATACTTTTAGCATCGCAATAGCACGATTGGCATACATCACATTATCGGAATACCACCATGCAAGTGCATTTGCATAAATCGTTTTTGAAAAATCACGTTGACCATTTTCATCACCAGGAACAGTTGTTACATTACTCGCTGTAGCAATACTCAACATTTGAGTATAAGCAGTAGACCATGGTTGCTCTCCTGCTTTAATCTTTTCTTTTACAAAATCAAGTTCTACCTTACTGCTAATTGCCCCAGGGTGAACAAATACTTTTTGTGCCGATACGGTATATACGCCGGCAAATAGTAGCACTCCAATAATCGTGAAGAACACAAGATTTAAAACAACATTTTTCATAATCATACTTTTAATAATGTAAAGTAATAGGTATAATGATTTTATAGATTGAACCGATATTGAAACAAAAAGAAAAATTACCGTATAAGCCACTATAAAATCCATTATCAAAATTAGGCTCAAAACTCAAATTCATTGTCGACTTAAGAAACCTATGAGTATTAAGAATGATACTTCGAAAGTGATAAAAGAAACATCATAATGGCAAAAAAGAAACATTTTCAACAATTTCAACAAAAACAGTAATATTCTGATTTTAAAAGCTCTAAATTTGAAATTAATTGGTAAGGCGGATCATTATTTAGGTATTTATTAAATGGAGATTGGTGATGAGAAAAAGTATATTTTGGCTATTTATTTACTGTTTTATATCGCTTGATTCTTTTACGCAAGAACGCTTTTTCAACGTTCTAAAAAAGGAAGATTACTCGTCTATTGATGGATTAGTAAATAGCATTTTCAGAGATAGCGATGGATATTTATGGATAGGCTACTCTGCAGTTTTGGTTCGCTATGATGGAAGTTCGTTCAAAAATTTTAGTAACAACAAATCAGATAGCACCACTCTTTCCCAAACCGACATCGAATCGATTTACGAAGATAAACAAGGTCGATTATGGTTTTGCTCAAAAGATGGATTAAACCTTTATAACAAAGAAACGCAATCGTTCAAACGCATTTATCCGTATAAAAACGAAAAGAGTGTTAAAAACCGAATAAAAGATATTTGTCAGTTAAATGACAGTATCTATTTCATTGCCAGTTATGGCGGTGGTTTATGCCGATACAACAGAATAACAGACTCTTTTAGCTATTTCACTCATAGTAATTCGCCTACATCAATTCCCAGTAATATTATCAATACCGTTTTCATAGACAGTAAAAAGCAATTATGGGTTGGCACCGAAGCTGGTGGTTTATCGCGTTTCGATTTTAAAACGAATACATTTAAAAATTACCTTCCAAACAGCAATAATATTCACTCTTTAAGCGACAATACGGTTAGTTCGATTGTTGAAGATAAACGAGGTATTTTTTGGATTGGAACATGGCATGGAGGAATGAATAGTTTCAATCCCAAAACTGAACAATTTAACTGTTTTGCAAATCTTTTCCCTTCGAAAACAATCAGAACGATTATCAAAGGTTCCGGCGATGAACTTTGGTTAGCAACCTATAAAGGTATAGTCCGATTTAATTCACTAAATCACCAATTTACACTTTTTTTACACGATCCTTTCGATCCTCAAAGCCTGCATTACGATGTAAACTGGTCGCTATGTTACGACCGCGAAAATATTTTATGGGTCGGATCATGGGGTAAAGGAGTTTGCTATTCTCCACAAACAAGTCAAGCATTTACAACACCCGAAAAATGGAACGTTAAATATCGCGAGACATTGGTAAATGCTATGCAACTTGATGGTACAAAACTTTGGTTTGGTTCAGAAAACGCAGGAATATTTATTTGGGATTTTAAACAAAAAACTATTACTGATTTTGCATTCAATAAAGAATTAACTGGTCAAATAGTTTCGAGTTTAAAAAAAGACATGTTTGGTAATTTTTGGATTGGAACAAATGTTGGTCTTTACCAATTACATAATAACAAGTTATCGTTTGTATCGAAATCGCAAGGGAATAACATAAAATGTATAACTGATGATGGCAAAGGTGGTTATTACTCTGGTGGTTTCAACACGGGTTTAATCTATTTCAAACCATCGAGCATAGATAAAGATTTTGAAATAATAAAAGCCGACAAAAAAAACAGATTACCATCGAATATTATTTGGAATGTTTTTACCGATAATAAAAAAAGAATTTGGGTGCTTACTTCACAAGGAGTTGGAATGTGGAACGATAAAAACAGAAAATTCACATTACTCCTTAACGATGAAAACAGTTTTGCTATTAACCAAGATCAAGACAATAAAATATGGTGCGGTAACTGTTTGGGACAACTATTTTATTTTGACGAAAAACTACAAAAAACAACATTATTCCATACGTTCAAAGAAGAAGCATATCATATAACATCCATTCATTTTTCCGATAAATACATTTGGATTACAACCTTAAACGGACTTATAAGACTCGATAAACAAACAAAACAATCAAGACAGTTTTCTGTGGCTAATGGACTTCCATCAAATTATTTTACCAATGCAACGCAAGCTTTACCCAATGGAGATATAATTCTAGGTACTGCAAATGGACCAATCATATTAACACCTAAAAACCTTGATAAAAACACATTTAAAGCCAATTTATTAATTACTAATATTGAAGTATTAGGTCAAAACAAATTATTCAAAAATAATCATCTAATTCTAAACTATTCCGAGAATAAAATAACCATACATTTTGCTGCTTTAACATTAATGGCCAAGGGTGTTATCAGCTATAAATACAAAATGATTGGCTTCGATAAAGATGACGTTACAACAACCGAACGAAAAGCTGTTTACACAAACCTACAACCTGGCAAATATACCTTTCGAATCGATTACAGTAGTTCTGACAATACATTTGAGAAGAAACCAACAATACTTATTATCGAAATTTTAGCACCATGGTGGGCTACATGGTGGTTCAGAACCATAGCATTTATTCTTATTATTTCATTTGTAGTATTACTATTCTACCTTCGATTAAAAAACATTAAACACCGTAATAAAATACTGCAAAAATTAGTAGATAAAAGAACTACCGAACTTAAAAAATCGAATGAAACCCTTAATGAACAAAACGATACATTAAATCAACGAACAATTGAACTCGAAAGGTTAAATGAAACTAAAAACAAACTTTTCTCAATAATTGGTCACGATTTAAAGAATCCAATGAGTGTCATAATCAATTACACCGACCTTCTTGACGATTCGTTTGACAAGTACAATATTCAAAAAGTAAAGGAATTTATTTCGAATATTGGTAGTGCATCGCGAAATGCATTTCAATTGCTAAACAATCTTTTAGACTGGGCTCGTTCACAACAAGATTCCGTTTATATAAAAACCGAAGCAGTAGATATTTCATCAATATTTAATGAGATAATTACATTAAATACTGAACATTTAAAAACAAAAAACATTGTTATTTCTGTTACGAACAATGCAACTCTCAATCCCCTAACCGACAGAAATATTTTACAAACCTGCTTGCGTAATATTATATCAAATGCAATAAAATACTCAAACATCAATTCTATAATCAGCATTTCAGTAGATAATCTAACAGATTCTTCAATAACCGTTCGAATTAAAGATAAAGGAATAGGAATGTCTGATGAAAGGCTTGCTGTATTATTTTCGATTAAAAAGAAATCGCAAGAAGGTACAGCACAAGAAAAAGGTACTGGTTTGGGACTTATTATTGTAAAAGATTTTGTTACAATGATGAATGGAAATATAAGCGTTGAAAGTTCCGAAAATATTGGGACAACGGTTATTCTTGAATTGCCAGCAACAACTGAAATTGCAGTTCAAACTATCATAAAAGAAACATCTATTACAAACATTACTAAAGACGAAAAATCTATAGAACTAAGCGACGATAGTATTAGATATTTAAAAGGGAAACAAATTTTAATTATCGACGATGATCCACTGTTACGAACAAGCCTAAAAGAAGTAATTGCTCAATATGCCAATGTTCATGAAGCTTGCGATGCCCATTTAGGACTTGAAATGATAACGCAGTTACAACCCGATTTAATTATTTGCGATGTCGAAATGCCTGGTATGTCGGGCTTAGAACTTTGTGATCTTGTTAAGAAAAATATTGCTGTCAGTCATATTCCGTTTATTCTTCTTACGGCCCTAGATTCGAACCTAGATACAATTTCGGGTTTACTTGCTGGAGCCGATGAATATTTAACAAAACCATTTAATCGCGAAGTGCTGCTTCTTAAAATTCAATATGTTCTAAAGCTAAGAGTACAACTGCAAAACCAATTTAAAGTTAACGAAGCGGTTCAAGTTGTAGCAGGCAGTGTTAGTTCAGTTGACGAACGTTTACTCCAAAAAACTATAGATATAATTCAAGAAAACATTCGAAATTCGGAATTCTCGGTCGAAGATTTAAGTAAAACTATTGGTATCAGTCGCATCCATTTAAACAGAAAAATGAATGCATTAGTAAATATGACAACCAACGATTTCATCAGCATGATTCGTTTAAAGAAAGCCGCCGAATTACTTAAAACAGGAAAACTTACAATTTCCGAAGTTGCTTACGATACCGGTTTTAACGACCCTCGATATTTTAGCAAATGCTTTAAAGAATTCTTTGGCAAAACACCTACCGAATGGAAAGAATAATCTAGGTTATTTACAAAAAAAATAGAGACGCACTTTCGCACGTCTCTATTTAATCATTTATGAAATTCAATTACGAAAATAAGCTAACATCTAACTTATGATCGATAGCCGAAAAGAATTGTCCATTTGCACCTTCATTTTCAACCAATGCAGGAGCTAAAGCACCTGGAAGAACAGCATCAACAGCATGATCGGCATTTGGTCCACCTAAATCGGTACGTAACCATCCTGGATCAAGCGTATTGATTCTAACTCCAGTTCCTTTTAACTTAAAAGCAATATCATCGGTAAGTTTATTAACCGCCCATTTCGATGCACCATAAGGAGCAAGTTCTGGTTGATCGGCAATGCCCGATGTAAGATTAATAACACGACCAAAACCATTATCAATCATAGCTGGAATAAATGCTGCACATAAGCTATACATAGCACATACATTTACTCGCATGCTATTCAACCAATCTTCCCAAGTGTGATTCCAAAAATCGACACGATAAGGCGACATAATAGCTGCATTATTATATAAAATATCAATGTTAATTTTCAATGCTTTCACTTGATTTATCAAATCGTTTACTTTCGATTCATCTGAAAGTTCTCCATATACACAATATGTTTTTACATTAAAGTCTTTCAACAATTCAATCGTTTTATTGCAGCTTTCTGCTGTACGACCATGAACTATAATATTGCAACCAAGCTTAGCTAAACCTTGAGCAATTTGTTGTCCTACCCCACGACTCGACCCTGTAATAAGAGCATTTTTTCCTTTTAAATCTATCATACTATTTTTATTAATTATGTTTTTAAATGTTATTTACAATTTATGTTAATACTTAAAATGCTTCGACAAGCTCAGCATGACGTTGACAATACAATTACCTATCAACAAACTAATGACAACGTTACGTCACCAGTTGTCACCCTGAGCCCGTCGAAGGGCTTTTTAAAATTATTCTTATTTATGAAAACGAAATATTCGCATTTTTAAGAGCCTTTATAACAATTTCAATATCGCTCGTACCACGAAAACCACTAAACCCAATCGACAATTTTGTTCCATCGCTCAAAGAAATTGGTTGTCCACCTTCCCACCCAATCATATCGGGCATGTTAATACCAAATTTGTAGAAATCAATTTGATCGGTAAAAACTAATTTTTCAAATTCAAGGGTTTTTATTCCAGTAATCCACACCTGACTTGCCTTAGTCCATGCAATTTTATATGAATCACGCAAACGTATTTTGTTTTCACCAAACAAGCGGCCATAAATTTGTCCACACTCATCGATAATACAAACCGATGCTACTCCATTTGAAATCGAAAAGTCATCAGGATTTGCCATATACGAAGGTACTAAATCCTCAATACTGTCAAGGATGTTATCGATTAATAAAACTAATTCTTTGCATTCCATAATTGTATATTTTTATTCCACAAAGGAATGATATTTTCGAAAAAGCCTATGATGAAAAATTAATCAGAAATGTAGTAAAATTGAAACTAAAATCTTTTTTAAGCATTTTTACAAAAAACTTAGATATTTAGAAGCAAAATACATCTTTTCTATAAAAATTTAAGAAAACAAGCCATAAAACAATAAAAAACAACAACTAAAGGCAATTTTAAATTGATATTTACTTCAAATCATTAAAAAAAACCATTGAAAAACGACATAATATATTTAGTTTTGTGAAAACGATATAGGAATCTATAACAAGCATAATGTACTATTTGTTACGAATATAAAACGCAACAAATATTTTTAAATTTAGTATATAGATTCAAAGTTAAATTCATGGGGCTAGTCAATTAGTATTTAAGGCGATAAAAACTATTAAAACTATTTAGAATATGAAAAACGATTACTTTAACAAATATTTTTTAAAGCAAGGATTTGATGATAATCTACATTCAAATCTACTTGGTCCAGTTATTACAATTAATCGCGATTTCGGATGCTATTCTAGTAGAATTGCAGATATGCTTTCCGATAAACTTAATGAAATATCAACTGCTGGTCAACCTTGGCGTTGGTTAAGTAACGAAATTTTAACCGAAGCAGCTCACAGTTTAGAAGTTGATCCTTCACAAATTTCGCACATTTTTGGTGCTGAAGAAAAGCCTTTTATTCATGATATAATCGAATCGTTATCGTCAAAAAAATATGTTTGCGACGCTAATATTAAGAAAACGATTGTTCGTGTAGTTCGCAAATATGCTGAAAAAGGAAACGTTATTATTGTAGGACGTGCTGGTTGCGTTATTACTAGTAATATTGACAGAGCATTACATGTTAAATTTATTGCACCAATAGATTGGCGAGTAAAATGTATTCAAGAAAGACTACAACTTTCGGAAGCTGAAGCACTAAAGAAAGTAAACGAAGTTGATGAAAGACGTAGAGTTTTCTTAAGCTTTTATGGTGGCGATAAACCCGATGGCGATTTATATGATTTAGTTTATAATCGTGCCAAAATGAGCGAAGAAGAAATTGTAGATAATATTGTTAATACGGTTAAATACCGCAATCTTCTATAATAGGAATATAGATATATTTAATTCTGTAGAGACGCTCAATTGAGCGTCTCTTTTTTTTCTATTTCTTTTTCAAGAAATACCCCTTTCCAGGATCAATAGTTAAGAGGCTGTTTGATGTTCCACTAGGAATATAAAATCCAGTAAAATTTTTAATGAGTGAAACATTAGAAATACCCGTTCCAAGAGCCGAAGCTATTGCTGTTGCCGATTGATAAGGACAACCCGTTAAATTCCAACCTGTTTTTAATGACGAAATGGAATAATTAGTTGGTAAATTAATTGTATTGCCTGTTAAAGTAAGTGTTCCAGCTACATTTGCATTTACAAAATATCCTTGTCCCGAGCTTATTTTCGTTAAGCTATTGAAAATAGTATTTTGCCCTTTTCGCCAAAAGGCATCCATTGTTTTTATCTCTTGTATATCTATATTTTTAAAAAGTGTAGCAATTGAACTATCGGCAACGGTAATATTTGTAGATATAAGATTCCAACCTTTAACTAAAGAAATTGTTTGTGTAATATTTTCAACATAATCAATAACGACAGTACTTAATGAACGTGCAGGAAGTGACAAATGATTTTTAGCATTTATTCCTGCAACTTTTTGAAAATAGCTAGCATCAATACTTTGGTATACAGCTGACGAACTAATCGTTTTACCAACATTAACAGCAAAGTCGACTGTAATATTTGCACGATTAATTATTACCATTGTAATCTGATTTTTGTTTGGATTTTTATATGCAGATACAGCAAGTTCGGTATTTGTATTTGTTACATCAATACGGGTATAACCTTTATCAATAAATTTTGCAAAATGTTTTAGTACATAATAGTTTGGTTTAATTGTAAATGTACCCGAATTTGTTAAAGCAATAGCTGTTTCAGTATTGTCTTGCCATGCCAGTTCCCAGTGTATATAAGCCGAAGCATTAGCTTTTGTAACCGTTTGATGAATCATCAATGCAGTATTAAACCAATCATACCCACTAAACTCGGTCATAAAATTAGGTTTATCGGTATAGCCATTTTTAACTACATCTAATGAATTGGCTGTAGCTGTCGACATAATTGTAGTTTCGTTAATACCTCCAAAATTATATAGGTGATAAGCATAGGCATATAAACCTGTTTTCCCTTTCATTGGAGATGTATAGCTTGTATAAGTGTTAGCATTACTTAAATCGGCATCGGTTCCAATATTTTCAACTTCTGGACCAATAAATTTAGGGAAAGTACTTTGCTTCGAAATGCGATTATAAACACTATCGAAAGCTGTTGGATAACTAGCATAATCGGTTGTTTCAGCAGGACGAAACTCGCATGTTTCCCAACCTGCATTTTGAAAACCTGGTTCGTTTTGAATACTTACATAATCGGGTGAAAAGCCTGCTGTTTTGTATGCAGCTAATACATCTTGCCAATAGCGTGCATATTCACTATACATAAACACATTATTATTCTTTTTTAATCCACCTTGATAGATATTGCCATTACTTTTCATATCGGCAGGTGGTGTCCATGAACACATTAATACATCAACATTTGGATTATTTAACTTAGCCCTTTTAGCAAATTCAATAGCATTATCAAATCCATTTTTACGTGACGTAGGTAAACTTGTAATTGAATTGTTTAAAGGATAGTTTGTTAAATAATTATCGGGATAAAAATTATTCATAACACGCAAAATATCAATCCCAAGCGAATCGAAAGCTATTTTATAAAAGTCTTCTTGTGCTTGAGTATTGCCATATTTAATCCAATCGCTATACCACGTAAGTGCTCCACCAAATCCCTCCATTGTTTGATAAACTTTTGAAAGAGAAACAACAGCCGAATCTATTGGACTTGAAACCACGGCCGCTGTGGGAATAATAGAAATTTCATCGAGATAAAAAGTTCCAACAGTTGGATACTGTAATTTCATTTCTAAAGCACTAGCTCCAGCAGTAAAAGTCCAAGAATATTGAGTATACGTTGTTGTTAGTGGAAAGCTTTGTGATTGATACGTTGATCCTACTTGTTGAACAATATTGAACGATTGACCTGCTACAGCCGATTTTGCCCAGAAAGTCATGGTATAACTTGTTCCACTCACCGCTCCCCAAGCTCCATATATACTTTGGATATCCCAAGCATTTGTTCCTGCAGTAGTTACTGCAACGTTCAATGAATTTGTACCCGAATAAGCATTAGTTCCTGTTGCTAATGAATAGGTAGCAGCACCACTTCCAACCAAATTATTCCAACCAGTTACTCCCGATTCAAAATTACCATTAGTAATCATATTTTGAGCAAACAAATGAACTGGTAATAATAAGATGGAAACTATAATAATATTAAAAAAATATTGCTTCATAGAACTTTAATATTTCGAATGATTTACAACAAATCTATAAAATATATAACAGATAAAACATTCTAATTAATACAAATACATAAATATTAAAGAAACAATGTTCACTCTCTATTTTCCAAAACAATGCGTTCTACACTTTTATCAAAAGGAAAAACAAAGGCCTCATCGTAACCTATTTCTTTAAAACTCTTTTGAATGAAATAATCGCTTGAAGTAGCAATTATTTTTGACGATTCATTCGCATTTTTTATTCGTTCGATAAGTTCTGAACCCTTGCAATCGGGTAAATGATGATCGAGAAAGACATACTCGTAATTATTACTTTCCAACATATCGAGTGCTTCGGCACCTGTTTCGGCAACCTCAATTGATGAAAAATATTTCGACATATATTTCTGTATCATTTTTATTTTCAACGCACTATCATCAACAATTATTACAGACATATATATCAGTTTTTAGTTCATTTATTTTGAATTTGTTTATATTTTAATTTTTAACATATTTTAAAAGAAATACTTTGATAAGTTCAGAATGACATCAATTAAATTAGCATTCAATCTGAACTTACAAAAGCTTTTAAATACTATTTAGACTTCACAAAATATCCTTTTCCAGGTTCGATATTCTGTAGAGTTCCAGTTCCACCAGTTTGCCAGAATATATCAAGATTTTTTATCGTAGTTAGATTTGCTGTTGTGAAAGCTGTAGTAATTGGTGTTGCCAATTGATATGAACAACCTACCATTTGCCATCCTGTTTTTAAGGTACCAACACCAGGAGTTAATGCAGTTCCAGTTAATGAAATTGAACCAGCAGCTTTCATATTTACAAGATATGCAGCTCCATCGTTTAATGTTTTAACAGAATTAAAAATGGCATTTTGTCCATTACGCCAAAAATTATCGGCATTTTTAATTTCTACAACATTTGTTAATACCGATTTGAAAATAGTTTCAACGGTTTTATCGGTTGGCGAAACATTGAACGAAATTAAATTCCATCCTGCTTTAAGTGCAATTGTTTGTGTTAACGATGCATTAACAACAGTAATTGTGATAGTTGAAGATGTTGTACTTCCACCACTATTATCGGTTGCTATTGCTTTAATTATATAAGTACCTGCTGCCACAGCTGTCCAAGTATATGTATATGGCGATGCATTATCGGAGTTTAACAATGTTGTTCCATTATAAAATTCGACTTTTGAAATTGTACCATCGGCATCGGTTGCTGTAGCAGTAATAGTTATTGAAGCAGGTGCATTAAACGATGCATTGTTAGCTGGTGCTGAAATGCTAACTGTTGGCAATACATTAACAATTGTACCTGTTTCCCAATAACCTAAATCGGGCTTTGTTCCATTGTAAGGTAATCCGACATTCGTTCCTGCATCGATTATTGCACTTCCTGTTTTGGGATGCATAAATGTTACATCGGGTAAACTTCCATCAACTTTTCGATGTCCCGAGATACCTGTTGTATCAATTGAAACATAATCGGTACTTGCTGTAGAAAAATTATTGGTTGCTTGAATTGTTCCTGACTTAAATGATGTTCCTGTAGTGCCAAGAGCAACGCAGTTTTTTACAGTAAATACACTCGACGCATTATATGTAACACCAGAACTATTTAGATTATAATCATTGGCTGTGTTTTTAAATGACGAACAATTGTAGAGCGTTATTGAACCAGCATCGTTATTTTGATCAAATCCTTTTGACTTATTATACAACGAAAGACAGTTAGTTGCAACCCAATTATGAGCTTGATTTTTAAGCGTACTACCACCCATTTTGATTCCATTTCCATTCATTCCCGATGTTGTTGTTTTACCATCTTTAAGATATCCATTTCTCCAAGCCCAGCAGTTTATGGTATACGTCGTCATTAAATCAGGAAGACTCGATTCAAAGGCTTTTAAATAACCATCCCAACCATCATCGGAATTTAACCATGCACGACAGCTTATGAATACAACACTATCTCCTAAATCTAATTTTGGTGCAAAACCATCGGCATTTCCACCGTCAGAAGTTGTACTTCCAGCTACATAATCGGCATTGAAATATGAGTCGCAGTTTTTGATTGTACAATGTGAGGAACTACTTCTGATTTGAAATCCAGCATCACGATTTTCTAAGAAATCACAAAACTCAATTGTTGTATAATCAGTATTTTGAACTAACATTCCATTATCGCCAGCTCCTTTTATTCTTATACCATAGATATACCAATAGTCAGCATTCGAAAGCTTAAATCCTTGATTGGTACTTGCCAATGACATTCCTGAAAAATTAATTATTGGACGACCATCAACGGGAAATACTGAACTAATATCAGCTGGATAAGCCGAAAGCGTTATTAGTTTACCCGACGAACCCGATTTACTAATTGTAATAGTTGATGTGTAAGAATATGTGCCACTTCGTACATATATAATATCGCCAGCTGCAGCTTTACCAATAGCATAATCGATGGTAAGAAATGGTGTGGTAAGTGTAGTTCCGTTACTCGAATTACTTCCATTAGTTGCAACATAAAAAGTAGTTGCAAAACTTGGCATAATTGTTACCATCAACAACATTAAGACAATAGTTCTCATATTTCTAAAATTTAACATTTATTTATACTGATTATCGTAAAAGCAAAACATTCCCAAATTTGCTACGTTTGCCATGCGATGACTGCTGTCCTTGCCACACTTCGCCATCATCAAATATAGCATTTATTTTCCAGACATAACTATCTAGTTTCAAAACTGTTCCATCGTATTTACCATCCCATCCTTCGGCTGGTTGACCGCCAACTAACCTATCGGAATACCACAATAAATTACCCCATGTATCATAGATTGAGATATCATATTTTGCCAATCCAAATGCTTTGGGACGAAAGTGAGATAATTCTGGTGACAATGCATCGGGGGTAAATGCATTAGGCACAAACATACCATGTTCAGAATCTACAAAAATATGTTTCACTGCTGTATCGCTACATCCTGCTTCATTTATAGCAATGAGTGTTACATCGTAATAGCCTTCGGGATATTTTACTGTATTTGTCAATTCATTATACAAATGCAGACTGTCGCCATGTGCAAAATCCCAATAATAATTATTAGGCATTACTCTTTTCACATCTTCTATTACTGCTGTATCGGAAATATTAGTATACTGTACTTTGCCAAATCCAGAATTATAGACATAGTCAGCTACTGGTAATGGTGATACCGTTACTACTTTACTTGCAGAATACATACATCCAATTGAATCGCTTGTTGAAACAAATAAAGTATCTGTTCCCTCACCCATAAAGTCAACAGACATGTAGGTATTTTCATTATTTTGAAGATATATAATATTGTCGCCTGTTATGCTCCATTGTGGCTTTTTAAAAGCTCCAACTACAGTAAATGGAACATGCATTGCATAGCCTTTACAGAATAAATCGTTTGGCGATACTATTTTCAATCCTTTATTCTCGGGACGACGATGTACTGCAATGCTCGATACTGGACTCATACACGATTTAACGGTTTGTGTTACCTGATATTCGGGACTATCTTGATATATGGTATCGACTGTAAATGTATTGCCAGTATAAAATGCAAGTGGCGAATCGGCTGTAAACCATTGTACATTTTGACCCGTTGCTTGTAATGTTGGCGATGATTCGTTATAACATATTTCAGTGCGTCCACTTAAAATAGGTGCTGGAGGAATTGGATTTACCGCTACATGTACCGTGTCGAATGACGAGCATCCAAAAGCTGTGACTTTTACAACATAGTTGCCTGCTTGTTTTACATCTATAGAATTTTGTATACTCCAATTGCTCCACACGTACGAGTAAACCGATTGATATTCGGCCGATAAATGTGCATATTCGCCTTCGCAAATAGCCGTGTCGTTACTCATTGCAAAAACAGGCAATGCTATTTCTTTTACTTGAATGGTATCAATTAACGATATACCTGGTTCGTTTATCCTAGAAGCTTTTATGATGTATTGTCCACCTTTTGTTACGGTTATCGATTTGGTCTTTTCTCCTGTATTCCACTCATAGCTATCGAACTTATCTTTCACCGTTAAAATGGTATTTTCGCCCGTACAAATGGTTCTGTCTTTTATGTTTATTTCGGGACGTGGCAATACTTTGGTTGTTATAAAAGCAGTGTCGATGCAATGATATTGGTCGGTTACTTGTACCCAAAATTTATCTCCATCGTTAGGTACTGGTTTTATATTACGTTTCAGTTCCGAGGTGTTCCAATAATATGAAGCAAACTCTTTCGAAACTACATAATATGCTGTATCACCCAAGTATATTGCCGGTGGTCCAAGAATGGTAAAATCGGGTAAATAGGTATAATCTATTGTTATGCTATCGCGAATGGTACAACCATTATTGGTCACGTCAACATAATATAATCCTCCAGGAGCAGATATGGTTCGTAGTGGACTGGTAAATCCATCGTTCCATTTATATGTTGCGGCATTCGAACTTGCATTTAACGAGAC
>Ga0302215_10001141_pt1 | contig 19262 bp, 14 predicted proteins | sample II_Fen_N3_1_FD_194580 | JGI IMG/M metagenome (GOLD analysis project Ga0302215, IMG submission 194580) | Peat permafrost microbial communities from Stordalen Mire near Abisko, Sweden - II_Fen_N3_1 | ecosystem: Environmental > Terrestrial > Soil > Wetlands > Permafrost | place: Sweden: Abisko...
AGTTCTTCCTTTTGTTTGCAAAAATAGAGTGGGGTGGGAGACGGGGCTCGAACCCGCGACTTTCGGAACCACAAACCGACGCTCTAACCAACTGAGCTACAACCACCGTGTTTTGCGTGTGCAAAGATAATACAGCAATTGAATTTATGCAACTATTTTTTTTGAAAAATCAAACTATTTTTTCAACCTGCTAGCTACCAACGACAAAAATAAAATTATAAATGAAATTTTACCTTTCAAACCCGGAATTAGACGCCCAAATAGCCCAAATTAGGAGTGTAATTCGTCTTTCGATGAACGGAATTGTGTCCGATCAGATGACAAATAGCGGAATTAAGTACAAAAAAAATTACGGCGTTTCCATTCCACGTATAAAAGAAATTGCTAAATCCTACACTCCTAATCACGATTTGGCTCAGCGCTTATGGTCGCTCCAAATCAGGGAAACTATGATTATGGCAACATTGCTGGACCCAATTGATAAGTTTACACCAGAAATAGCTCATGAATGGGTCACTGGTTTTAATCAAATAGAAATTATTGAGCAATCGTGTATGAATTTGTTTAGCAAGTTACCATTTGCTACAACGCTTGCTCTTGAATGGATACGCTCTGAAAATAGTTGGGTTAAGATAACCGGCTATATTCTGGCTGCTCGAACGGTTGATCGATTTAATGAAAATGAAATAATCGAAATAGTAGGGTTGATTGTTGAAAACTCAGAAAATGCTGAATTCCATGAGTATAAATCAATGTCGTTAAGTTTGAGCCGATTCTGTAGAAAAAGCAAGGAGATGGCCACTTACATTTTGAAACAAATTGAGCCTTTTTCCGATAGTTTATCAATTGGACGGCAATTTATTTTTACTGAAGTGAAGCAGGAAATATTATTTTTGGACATTTTATAGCAAAAACTAACGCAAAAGTTGTACTTTTGTTGGTCACATTTTTACTCAATGAGGGAAGAAAATTCATTCGAATCGATTAACGAGATTTTTACTGAATATCTCAAAAAGCACAAGCATCGGAAAACCCCCGAACGCTACGCTATTTTGGAACATATATATTCATACGACGGGCATTTTAATGCGGATATACTCTTTAATCTGATGCAAAGTGACTACCGGGTAAGTTTGGCAACTGTTTACAACACACTGGAATTGTTGGTGGAAGCTAAGCTTATTATCAAACATCAACTTGGAGGGCAGTTTACCCAATACGAAAAAGCTTTTGGGAATAACACCCATCACCATTTAGTTTGTACAAGTTGTGGTAAAGTGAAGGAATTTTCCGATAAACAAATTCGGACCAGTATTCAAACCCGAAACTTTGCCAATTTTCAAATGTCACATTATTCGCTGTATTTGTTTGGCTTATGTAGCAAATGCAAAGAATTACTCAAAAATAAATAGTTTTAGAAATAGCTCATTAATATATTATTTATACTCGAATGAAAGTAGATGTTTTATTAGGTCTCCAATGGGGGGATGAAGGTAAAGGTAAAGTAGTTGACGTACTCACCCCTAATTACGATCTCATTACACGTTTTCAAGGGGGGCCTAATGCCGGTCATACCTTGGAGTTTGAAGGAAAAAAGTTTGTTTTACGTTCTATCCCTTCTGGAATTTTTCAGGGCGATAAAGTGAATGTGATTGGTAATGGAGTAGTGCTTGATCCCGCTTTGTTTAAAGCAGAGGTTGATGCATTGGAAGCGTCCGGTCATCCACTCACTGAGCGATTGAAGATCTCGAAAAAGGCGCATTTAATTTTACCAACGCATCGTTTGCTTGACGCGGCTTACGAGTCAGCTAAAGGCGACCATAAAATTGGTACTACAGGAAAAGGAATTGGACCTACATATACCGACAAAGTAAGCCGTAATGGTGTACGCGTTGGAGATATTTTACATAATTTTGAAGAAAAATACAATGCGGCTATTGCTCGACATCTGGAGATATTAAGTCACTATAACTTTGAGTTTAACTTACCGGAACTAGAAAAAGTATGGTTCGAGGGTATTGAGTGTATTAAACGTTTTCAACTTATCGATAGTGAACATTTTGTAAACGATGCACTGAAAACAGACAAGAAAGTTTTGGCTGAAGGTGCTCAGGGAACAATGCTTGATATTGATTTTGGTTCATATCCTTTTGTAACTTCATCAAATACCATTAGCGCCGGGGCTTGTACCGGACTTGGAATTGCTCCGGGTAATATCGGTGAAGTATTTGGGATTTTTAAAGCATATTGTACCCGCGTTGGTAGTGGTCCGTTTCCTACTGAGCTATTTGACGAGACTGGCGACTTAATGCGTAAGATTGGTTTCGAATTTGGTTCTGTTACCGGACGTCCACGCCGTTGTGGTTGGGTTGATCTGGTGGCATTGAAGTATGCAGTTATGATTAACGGGGTTACTCAGTTAATTATGATGAAGAGCGATGTTATGGATACTTTCGAAACAATTAAGGCATGTGTGGCTTACAAAATTGATGGCGTTGAGGTAGAGCAGTTCCCATTCGACCTGAATGATGGAGCAGAACCTGTATATGTAGAATTTGCGGGTTGGAAAACTGACATGACAAAAATGCAAAGCGAAGATGAATTCCCTGAAGAATTCAATGCTTATATTAACTTCCTTGAGGAAGAGCTTGAAGTTCCAATTAAAATAGTTTCTGTTGGTCCAGACCGTGCGCAAACTATTGTTCGGTACCAAGAATAAACCTCAGTTAGCGGTTAATTGTTTGGCCGTTTATTAAAATAATATTAAAATCACCTTTTGGATTAATACCGAAAGGTGATTTTGTTTTAAATTTACGCACACTTTCACTTGTTGACTGTGAACTGCCATAATGTCGTATGGCAAGGATTTTGATATTTGTATAAACTCAAACCAATTAAAAATTAAAATTATGTTTATAGGTTATATTCTTTTTGGTGTTTTTGCTTTAATCAGTTGGATGATTTCGAGCAGTCTGAAAACGAAATTTGAACGCTACTCACGTATTCCTATTCCGCGTGGAATGACAGGGAAGGATGTGGCTCAGAAAATGTTACGCGATAATGGGATTTTTGATGTTCAGATTATTTCTACCAATGGTCACTTGACTGATCACTATAATCCAACTACCAAAACGGTAAATCTAAGCGAGAATGTTTACGGTTCGTGCAGTGTGGCAGCTGCTGCTATTGCTGCACATGAGTGTGGTCATGCGGTTCAACATGCCTATGCTTATGCACCATTGACTTTACGTTCAAAATTAGTTCCGGTGGTGAGTTTTGCGTCAAACTGGGTGCAATGGATTTTGTTGGCGGGTATACTTTTGATTAAAGTGTTTCCAAATCTGATGCTGGCAGGCATTGTTTTGTTTGCTATAACTACTGTTTTTAGTTTTATTACGTTGCCGGTAGAGATTAACGCCAGTTCACGTGCATTGGTCTGGTTGGAGTCGGCAGGCATAACCAATTACGAAACTCATGATCAAGCTAAGGATGCGCTTAAAACAGCTGCCTATACCTATGTGGTTGCTGCATTAGGTTCGTTGGCAACACTGGTTTACTATATAATGCTTTATTTGGGTGGAAGCCGTAGATAAAGATGACCCCAAACCCTTAAAGGGGCTTAGAAATTGCCTACTGTGATTTTTAGAATTTGCTCTACTAGAAGGTTTTCAGAATTAGAATAATTTATTACCTTTGCAGCTGCAAAAATGGCTCCGTAGCTCAGCTGTATAGAGCGTCAGATTCCGGTTCTGAAGGTCATGGGTTAGAATCCCATCGGGGTCACAATTATTTTAAATTAAATCCGTATAAATTAAAAGTTTATGCGGATTTTTTCTTTTCGTATCATCGATTTTCCCCATATTTTCCCCATATTTTCCCCATGTCTTTTGGAAAAGTCTTATTTTGCAGGTGTTTTCTGGCAAAAAAATCCCCAACAACTATTTAAATTATCGGAGATTGAAACTTGAGTCTAATGATTAGTAGCGATAGTGAACATAGTGTATCCAATTCCATTAGGTACGATTGAGAGTTCCGTCATTGCTATACTGACTATACTTTATTTGATTTCAATTCCAATAGGTGCGATTGAGAGGGTAAAAAGCCTCCGCCTTCACCCGATTAGTTTCTCATTTCAATTCCAGTAGGTGCGATTGAGAGTTACGGAAGAATAGCAGGGAAAACTATCTACTGTATATTTCAATTCCAGTAGGTGCGATTGAGAGTCTTTGGCACAAACGAAACCCAACATTGCTTCATTATTTCAATTCCAGTAGGTGCGATTGAGAGACGATTTGGAGAGGTTTATGCGCTGTCCACACTTGAATTTCAATTCCAGTAGGTGCGATTGAGAGATATCCGAGTGCCGACACTGGCGCATTACTACATAATTTCAATTCCAGTAGGTGCGATTGAGAGTGGTTCTGAAAAATGGCGTTTTTCAAGTTTCGGATTAATTTCAATTCCAGTAGGTGCGATTGAGAGCTCATAACTAGTAAATCTCTTATGGAGTAGCACGAATTTCAATTCCAGTAGGTGCGATTGAGAGCCAGCATTCGGGGATATTGATGGTTGTGCGTTTTAGTATTTCAATTCCAGTAGGTGCGATTGAGAGGGTGCTGCTGAATAATACCGGCGACTCGCTTATGTTATTTCAATTCCAGTAGGTGCGATTGAGAGTCAAATTTGTTAAGTTGCTTTTGCCAACCTTTATGCGATTTCAATTCCAGTAGGTGCGATTGAGAGATAGCTGAATTTTGCACCATATTAATACTGACAATAATTTCAATTCCAGTAGGTGCGATTGAGAGTATGGCGAAAAATAACACAAACGAATTTCATTATAATTTCAATTCCAGTAGGTGCGATTGAGAGCCTTGCCGTGTTTGAACTCACGAAGCGAGTTATAAATTTCAATTCCAGTAGGTGCGATTGAGAGTCTCTTCTTGTGCCCAGTCCGGAACTGAAGCTGTAATTTCAATTCCAGTAGGTGCGATTGAGAGGTTTTAATAAAATCGTTTACCGTGTCTATTTCTGATTTCAATTCCAGTAGGTGCGATTGAGAGGGTAGCGCCTCGCGCCTTTGCTTCCCCACTGAAGAGAATTTCAATTCCAGTAGGTGCGATTGAGAGAAGATTATCCGGTACAAAGAACGTTCATTGAAACGAAATTTCAATTCCAGTAGGTGCGATTGAGAGCCTACGGTCTTTAATGTAGGAGATATACGCACTATTTATTTCAATTCCAGTAGGTGCGATTGAGAGACCGTATCACTCACCAATATTTTGTAAGTTTCACGTATTTCAATTCCAGTAGGTGCGATTGAGAGCGGTAAAACATTTTTTGCACCTCAGGCTATCGACAATTTCAATTCCAGTAGGTGCGATTGAGAGATCCATATCAAAAAAGCAATGTGATTTCATTGTTTAATTTCAATTCCAGTAGGTGCGATTGAGAGCTTTTTTCATTGCGTCGTCCATTTCTCCACTCCCTTATTTCAATTCCAGTAGGTGCGATTGAGAGGTACCAACGCTCCAAATCTTATATTTCGCATATCGATATTTCAATTCCAGTAGGTGCGATTGAGAGACAGCTTCTATTTTTTCTTTGCTATTCATGATGTATATTTCAATTCCAGTAGGTGCGATTGAGAGCTAAAGCTTCGTAGTATTTTGAATAGTCAACAATAGATTTCAATTCCAGTAGGTGCGATTGAGAGAATGAACTTTCTGAACTTATACTGAAGATAACTCATTTCAATTCCAGTAGGTGCGATTGAGAGAATAAACCAGCAGATGCGTCTATACTCCCTGAAAATTTCAATTCCAGTAGGTGCGATTGAGAGTGCTCTTGCAAATCTCTTTTTGCTAATAATACGCTATTTCAATTCCAGTAGGTGCGATTGAGAGAAGTAAGTTGAATCAGTTTGCAAATTTTCATATGGATTTCAATTCCAGTAGGTGCGATTGAGAGAAACAAACGGGCAGACTCATACAAGTGCTACCCTCATTTCAATTCCAGTAGGTGCGATTGAGAGTGATCGATCGGGTCGTTTGTCTGACAGGAACACCAAATTTCAATTCCAGTAGGTGCGATTGAGAGCCTCTTTTCTGCTATTACCAACGATCACCACATTTATTTCAATTCCAGTAGGTGCGATTGAGAGTGGGTCTGAACTTTTGGGATCAACTAAACCAAGATTTATTTCAATTCCAGTAGGTGCGATTGAGAGCTCAAGCCTGAACAAACTGATTATGATAAGCGTAATTTCAATTCCAGTAGGTGCGATTGAGAGTCCAACTTGGTGAAAAATCCATCAAATGCAGTCATATTTCAATTCCAGTAGGTGCGATTGAGAGGGATCAACTTGCAATCCATCTGCTTTACCACATACCATTTCAATTCCAGTAGGTGCGATTGAGAGTAGCCTCGTAAAATCGGGCTGTGGGTTGGAAATATTATTTCAATTCCAGTAGGTGCGATTGAGAGTGTGTTTTAAATGGTATATCATCAGGGTTATTACGTTATTTCAATTCCAGTAGGTGCGATTGAGAGGCTAGTCTGTAAGCCTTATCAATGCTTCGTCTGCGATTTCAATTCCAGTAGGTGCGATTGAGAGCGAAAACGAAAGAGCCGGAAGACATTTCAAACCAATTTCAATTCCAGTAGGTGCGATTGAGAGAAATTAAACCCTCAGCCCAATTAATGCGGCTATGTTATTTCAATTCCAGTAGGTGCGATTGAGAGAGACTTGTAAAATTATACGGTAAACGAATCTTTTATTTCAATTCCAGTAGGTGCGATTGAGAGTCATAGTCAATAGGTAACCCCATATATTTTTCAAATTTCAATTCCAGTAGGTGCGATTGAGAGGGAGAACGAGTTGAAAGAAAACAATTCGGAAACAATTTCAATTCCAGTAGGTGCGATTGAGAGTTGCATCTGATTTTAATGTAACTTTTCCATCTTCATTTCAATTCCAGTAGGTGCGATTGAGAGACCCTTGCAAATGTGATTCTTTTACCGATGAACTTTATTTCAATTCCAGTAGGTGCGATTGAGAGGCAGTGCGTGAGGGCGCAACGGTGAATATACGACAATTTCAATTCCAGTAGGTGCGATTGAGAGTTTCTGTACGTTATTCAAAAAAGCGGAGATACCTTTATTTCAATTCCAGTAGGTGCGATTGAGAGTGTATATCAAGCGAGATATAACGTTTATGTAAAAAAATTTCAATTCCAGTAGGTGCGATTGAGAGGAAGTTACAGATATTCAGTGTAAAGCTAAAAATGTAATTTCAATTCCAGTAGGTGCGATTGAGAGATAGTTTCATGGTCGTGGAGCGTTAATAAATGTGTATTTCAATTCCAGTAGGTGCGATTGAGAGAATTATAAAGAAAGAAGAGCCTTTATGTAATATTCATTTCAATTCCAGTAGGTGCGATTGAGAGAAATTTGAATCGAGCAGTAACAAGCGGAAATCATTATTTCAATTCCAGTAGGTGCGATTGAGAGAGAAACTAACCTGATGTTCGATCATTGGACATTGCGATTTCAATTCCAGTAGGTGCGATTGAGAGTTTCTTGCTAAAAGTCAAAAGGATATGGTTGATTAATTTCAATTCCAGTAGGTGCGATTGAGAGCAAATTTTCATATAAACTGTTTAATCCGAACTTTATTTCAATTCCAGTAGGTGCGATTGAGAGGGGAACGCTTCCTGCGGTAACATTCACAAGACATTCATTTCAATTCCAGTAGGTGCGATTGAGAGTATCAGGGAAAAGATGCACATAGTCTTCTAATTTATTTCAATTCCAGTAGGTGCGATTGAGAGTGCTGTTCTTGCAAAACCTCTTCCGGCTTATGCATTATTTCAATTCCAGTAGGTGCGATTGAGAGAAAGCAGTTGGTACAACTGACGAAGATGGAAACTTCAATTTCAATTCCAGTAGGTGCGATTGAGAGCTTTAAACGTAGATGACATTAACGCTGCCATTATATCATTTCAATTCCAGTAGGTGCGATTGAGAGTGTTTTTCTGCTGTTGTTTCATCAACGTTATCCGTATTTCAATTCCAGTAGGTGCGATTGAGAGTGAAGGAAATCCACTTCCAAAAGAATACTCGACTATATTTCAATTCCAGTAGGTGCGATTGAGAGAATTTACCTATTACTGAAACTACTGCTGTTTCACCATTTCAATTCCAGTAGGTGCGATTGAGAGTTAGGGTACATTATTTAAATCCTATTACTAATGAAATTTCAATTCCAGTAGGTGCGATTGAGAGAGTTCTCGACAAGCTATTTATCGAACTTCCATACAATTTCAATTCCAGTAGGTGCGATTGAGAGAGCCTTGTAGGCTTAGAGTATCGAGTGTTTGCAAATTTCAATTCCAGTAGGTGCGATTGAGAGAATATAATCAAAGAAACAGTGGTAGGTTATACTCGATTTCAATTCCAGTAGGTGCGATTGAGAGACCTGAGCAAATAGACTGGGATTCTCTTGAAAAACTTATTTCAATTCCAGTAGGTGCGATTGAGAGATTGTTTCAATTGAAAACTTCGGAGTGTACCCGATATTTCAATTCCAGTAGGTGCGATTGAGAGCAGAATGATAAGACGCGACCCGGACAAGCTATTTGATATTTCAATTCCAGTAGGTGCGATTGAGAGTAATCACCCATGCTCGTATTTTGGCGTGTACTCCGACATTTCAATTCCAGTAGGTGCGATTGAGAGAACCGACACCCTCGGAACTGTAACCGCAACAACTATTTCAATTCCAGTAGGTGCGATTGAGAGGATCATAAACGAATCCCTAGCTATAATTGTCTGTTATTTCAATTCCAGTAGGTGCGATTGAGAGTTAAACGTAGATGACATTAACGCTGCCATTATATCATTTCAATTCCAGTAGGTGCGATTGAGAGTAAATTTAACTGATACGGAAATGGATAATATTTTCCCTATTTCAATTCCAGTAGGTGCGATTGAGAGATAGTAATAAAGCTTGCTTTGTGGTACTTCCTAAATTTCAATTCCAGTAGGTGCGATTGAGAGATCTTTTACCGGAATTGTTACCCCGGTGTAATTCATATTTCAATTCCAGTAGGTGCGATTGAGAGGTTGCTCGGGTAAATATTCCATTAACGGAAAACGAAATTTCAATTCCAGTAGGTGCGATTGAGAGAACGGTTTTGTTTCACGATACTGCGGAGGTTCTAGATTTCAATTCCAGTAGGTGCGATTGAGAGTATTATTACTTATAATCATCTCACTTGCTAGTGGATTTCAATTCCAGTAGGTGCGATTGAGAGTCATGTAATTGAAATGTACAACTGCTTAGCTCCTGAATTTCAATTCCAGTAGGTGCGATTGAGAGCCAATCATTTGATCCCCCTTCAATCAATATAACATCATTTCAATTCCAGTAGGTGCGATTGAGAGACAGCACCAACTGGTACATTATTCTGTGTTACATCATTTCAATTCCAGTAGGTGCGATTGAGAGATTATCGGAATGATGATGAAATACTCAGGCATCGATATTTCAATTCCAGTAGGTGCGATTGAGAGCAACAAGTACTCACTAGGAGAACTCATCAACATGAATTTCAATTCCAGTAGGTGCGATTGAGAGAAACAATACGTTCCATACAACGATGTAATTGATACAGAATTTCAATTCCAGTAGGTGCGATTGAGAGTAATTTGGGAAATGCGTATTCAAAAGCAACTCCTATATTTCAATTCCAGTAGGTGCGATTGAGAGTAACCACCGCCATGAGCGACGTGAGCGACGTAACCATATTTCAATTCCAGTAGGTGCGATTGAGAGACTTATCTCACTTCACATGGAGCGTGAGGGTATTCGATTTCAATTCCAGTAGGTGCGATTGAGAGCATCTACAGCAGCAGAGTCGCCATCGTTAGCCGTATTTCAATTCCAGTAGGTGCGATTGAGAGCATCCCTTCAGGGACTAAAGAGCTTTGCATTGTTTACATTTCAATTCCAGTAGGTGCGATTGAGAGCACTTTTCGGCAGCATCCGCATTTTTATTGTACAGTATTTCAATTCCAGTAGGTGCGATTGAGAGATTAAAGCATCCTAAATAGTGTCCCTTTCACCATCTTTATTTCAATTCCAGTAGGTGCGATTGAGAGCTGGATCTGCAGTAGCTGTATTCGTCAATCGATCCTTATTTCAATTCCAGTAGGTGCGATTGAGAGAGCTGCTACAGCTATAGCAGCTATACCTCCACCAATATTTCAATTCCAGTAGGTGCGATTGAGAGATGGTCAATCATGCGCTTGATATTGTGTCACTTCTATTTCAATTCCAGTAGGTGCGATTGAGAGAGCAGTTTGGTAGTTCGCCGTTGTTTATCGATTTGTTATTTCAATTCCAGTAGGTGCGATTGAGAGACTGCGGGGTCTGCACCTACTACCGATAAATTGAATTTCAATTCCAGTAGGTGCGATTGAGAGCCGTTTCGTTCGAAAGCATATTGTTGTACATTATTGCTATTTCAATTCCAGTAGGTGCGATTGAGAGAAGTAACCAACCACGGTAATCAGCCCAGCGTTTTTCATTTCAATTCCAGTAGGTGCGATTGAGAGCGGTCTTTCAAATAACTTTTTGAATGAAGTATAAACTTATTTCAATTCCAGTAGGTGCGATTGAGAGTTGTTACCTCTGGTATTACTTCAGTTATTACCGCATTTCAATTCCAGTAGGTGCGATTGAGAGAGAGGTACGAGGTTATCTGTGTGCCAGATATGATAATTTCAATTCCAGTAGGTGCGATTGAGAGTACTATCTGACTAATCGTTGATATCTCATTTATACATTTCAATTCCAGTAGGTGCGATTGAGAGTGGATTTGGAGACTGGTCTCAGTTTGCCGAAATGTTATTTCAATTCCAGTAGGTGCGATTGAGAGTCCAAAACTTTTCAAATTCCGTTGTACATTATACATTTCAATTCCAGTAGGTGCGATTGAGAGAAATTGGAACAAGAGAACTTACAGGACATAACGAATTTCAATTCCAGTAGGTGCGATTGAGAGAGTGGCTGCACTCCTTGTTTGTACATTTATATTTATTTCAATTCCAGTAGGTGCGATTGAGAGATTGCACCGCTGTCTACGCCAGTAGCCTTGATATATTTCAATTCCAGTAGGTGCGATTGAGAGGATCCTTCAAAAGCTGATGCGGTAGAGGTGTTTTCCCATTTCAATTCCAGTAGGTGCGATTGAGAGCTCCGGATGCATATATACCAGTGTGTCCGCTAACCAATTTCAATTCCAGTAGGTGCGATTGAGAGTACTGTAGCATACATCCCCTCTACTGTTCCTTTTGCATTTCAATTCCAGTAGGTGCGATTGAGAGAAATTCGTTGTCGTTTCTCTTTTCGGTACTTGGTAAATTTCAATTCCAGTAGGTGCGATTGAGAGTGAAGTATCCGTTTTTACCATCAAGTCTATTCTCCATTTCAATTCCAGTAGGTGCGATTGAGAGCACTTTTTAAACTGACCGCTAACGGCATATTTCTAATTTCAATTCCAGTAGGTGCGATTGAGAGAGCGAAGCGTTGAAGGAGGTTGAAGAATTTAATCTATTTCAATTCCAGTAGGTGCGATTGAGAGTTGAGAAATAGAAGTCGTTTATTTGTTCGAAATAAATTTCAATTCCAGTAGGTGCGATTGAGAGCTTTTGTTAGCTCATTCCATACATCGGGTAAATAATTTCAATTCCAGTAGGTGCGATTGAGAGCCAAAGTTGAAAACTTCCCCTGAAGGTGTGAATCTTATTTCAATTCCAGTAGGTGCGATTGAGAGTGACGGTATAACCCTTCCACCTTCCGATCCATTTATTTCAATTCCAGTAGGTGCGATTGAGAGGTTGGAGTGAAATAGATTCAATAACCATTAACGGATTTCAATTCCAGTAGGTGCGATTGAGAGGCATACAAGGATTACTTTCAGGAATAGGAAGCATATTTCAATTCCAGTAGGTGCGATTGAGAGTCGGAATCCGGCACGTCGGTTCATTCTGCGAACTTTTATTTCAATTCCAGTAGGTGCGATTGAGAGCTACACGGCGGGTCTCCATAGCCCTTTTGGAATACTATTTCAATTCCAGTAGGTGCGATTGAGAGTAAAACACACCCAACAGTATTAGGGGCTAAATATTTATTTCAATTCCAGTAGGTGCGATTGAGAGCTTTTTTGATATGTCATTGAACTTGTCAATCTTTGATTTCAATTCCAGTAGGTGCGATTGAGAGGAAAGTCCTACCTGCATACTCTGCCATCTCTTCAGAATTTCAATTCCAGTAGGTGCGATTGAGAGAATAACTTGCACGATGTGAAAGATTGGGAAATGATACATTTCAATTCCAGTAGGTGCGATTGAGAGCAAGATATGGGAAAAGAAAATAATTCGGCAAATACTATTTCAATTCCAGTAGGTGCGATTGAGAGTCAATCCGGTAACAGCTGCCAGTCCGGCCGTAAATAATTTCAATTCCAGTAGGTGCGATTGAGAGCGATTTAGACCGCAATAAACCCATATGTATTTCAAATTTCAATTCCAGTAGGTGCGATTGAGAGGCAGTCCTCACAATAGCTATTGTAGTATCTAAATCATTTCAATTCCAGTAGGTGCGATTGAGAGTCAAATCGCATAAAAGAGAGCTCAAACCTTGTTCCATTTCAATTCCAGTAGGTGCGATTGAGAGATATTTTATGCACAGATACAAAGCAATGTCTAAACCTATTTCAATTCCAGTAGGTGCGATTGAGAGCCGCCAAAGGTACCGCACCAATTTACTCATATCCTGATTTCAATTCCAGTAGGTGCGATTGAGAGAAAATTACACTTTTTTGATTGCGAAAACTTATTCTATTTCAATTCCAGTAGGTGCGATTGAGAGACAATTACTGAAAAGTATTTGGAACCACAGGATGTAAATTTCAATTCCAGTAGGTGCGATTGAGAGATTTTTACACACATGGAAAAACAAGAAGTAACACCAAATTTCAATTCCAGTAGGTGCGATTGAGAGTCGACAAGAACAGGAATCAAAGTGTCAAGGTGTTATTTCAATTCCAGTAGGTGCGATTGAGAGTCCAGCAATCAACAAGCAGAAGCGAAAGTAAAGTCATTTCAATTCCAGTAGGTGCGATTGAGAGAATCAGATGCGGCTGTATGTACGCTCAGGTTTACTCATTTCAATTCCAGTAGGTGCGATTGAGAGGACTTTCTGAGAGTTTACCGCATGATTCGAATACAATTTCAATTCCAGTAGGTGCGATTGAGAGCTTTGTTTTGCTTATAAAGATAGCTTTCTGATTTATTTCAATTCCAGTAGGTGCGATTGAGAGTTCTAAGTGCAATAGCTCCTGTAACCGTAGTTCCTTCATTTCAATTCCAGTAGGTGCGATTGAGAGTAGCGGTTGCATGGTTTATGCTAAAAATTGTATTATTTCAATTCCAGTAGGTGCGATTGAGAGGAATAACAGGCAATAACTTCAACTATATGTCAATAATTTCAATTCCAGTAGGTGCGATTGAGAGGAACAACGGCACGTTGACGCGCTTTGTTACCGTTATTTCAATTCCAGTAGGTGCGATTGAGAGTCGGCTCTTCGACCTGATAGGATTGTTTGTATATCATTTCAATTCCAGTAGGTGCGATTGAGAGTATCCGGCTTAGAATAAAACTGAATGATTTAGTTCATTTCAATTCCAGTAGGTGCGATTGAGAGTAAACTCTTCAAGTAATTCTTTATACTTTTCGTAATTTCAATTCCAGTAGGTGCGATTGAGAGACTCCCCTTACTTGTCCAGCTCTCAACACTTCAAAATTTCAATTCCAGTAGGTGCGATTGAGAGAAATGTAAGGATTCAAAAAGACCTTCTAGTTTATAAATTTCAATTCCAGTAGGTGCGATTGAGAGAAAGATGCACTTAAGAGTCATAGCCCCAATATACTGGATTTCAATTCCAGTAGGTGCGATTGAGAGACTCAGTCGAGGAGGGATTAAGTCTGACAATTCAAAATTTCAATTCCAGTAGGTGCGATTGAGAGAAAAAGGCACTTCTTGAGGAACAAGGTTCACTGGTATTTCAATTCCAGTAGGTGCGATTGAGAGCATCAATCCCGCGCCTCATTTTCTCCTGTAATCCCTATTTCAATTCCAGTAGGTGCGATTGAGAGCCTTTTTTAATTCCTCCTCATGAATTTTCTTTTCGATTTCAATTCCAGTAGGTGCGATTGAGAGGGCAAATCTACTGATCTTGCTGATTATCTTATTAATTATTTCAATTCCAGTAGGTGCGATTGAGAGAAACGCTTGAATTTACGGGAAAGTGGAAAGAAGCTGTATTTCAATTCCAGTAGGTGCGATTGAGAGTGACACGCGACGAAAAGTTTAAAGGTAATTATACCATTTCAATTCCAGTAGGTGCGATTGAGAGCCGTCGAAACGGCAAAAATAAACAGCTGAAAATCAGCTGTGAGTATATGTTGAATGAATTGATTTTACATGATAAAAGTTGTCGATGTGTAATAACAGGAAAATCCCTGTGTTTCGACAACCTATTCATCATGTTGATTTTCAGTATTTCAAAGAACGAAGTGAGTTGACTGATCTGGATGCAACTCCAAATTTTATATTGTTCGACAACCAATTATAAGAAATTGTCTATACTACTTCGCTCTTTTCCAATTATTTGCTTTGTGAGCCATTTTTCTGTGCGCCCCGAAAAAATAATCAGGCTATCCTCGTCCAAATCCATAAACTCTTCGGCCTTCAAAGTTAGTTCTTTTAGTTTAACTTCCGAAATTTCTCCTTCAAAAACCGAGTTTTGAATCCAGTTCAGGTATTTTCGGCAAAGTTTCAGCATTTTGTTTACACGCTTTTCGCCGCAATCGTACACAAGAATTACATACATCTTACCACCACATTTTAAACGGTTTATATTCTTCCATTCCCAACAGATGTTTGCTTAGTTTGTAGCATTCAAGCTTTATCAGGTGTCGATAACTTACTTTTCGGTTCAGCGAACGATGCTGAATGGTTTCATTCAGTCGCTCTTCAAAAGCCTGAACAAAAATCTTTTTGCCACTTTGATTCAACACGCATTTATTCAGTTTTTTGTCGAAATGCTTTTCCTGAAGTTCACGTTTATTCAGCACTTTAAATATAACTCTGTCGACCAATATTGGTTTAAACACTTCCGATACATCCAGCGAAAGTGAATATCTGCGCTCACCCGGAGTGTGCAGATAGCTGATTGTTGGATTGAGTTGTGTTTGATGAATAGCCCGCAGACATTGTGTATAACACATCATATTGCCAAACGAAATCAGTGCATTTACTTCGTTTTGTGGTGGTTGTTTGGTCCTATTCCCCATCTCAAAATCATTAATAACCATATCGAACCCTTCGTAGTAAGTCTGTCGGATGTTGCCTTCAATTCCCATCAACTCATCTACGGCTTTGGCAGCAGGGATAAGCTTGGAGTAGTTCTCAATACGTTCAATGATTTCGGCTAGCTCTTTTCCACGCTTATCGTAATATCGGAGATTCTTGATCATATTAAATGCGGCTCCTTCAATAAACTTTTGTGCAATCACAATACGTTTCTTTTTATCTTGATATGCAGATGTTTGTGACAATAGCATCCGGCCAGACAAAAGACTGTCTTTGGGCATAAACGAGCCGGTATAGTTCTCGTAATAATCGAAGAAATGCACCGCAATATCATTTTGCCCCAGAAAGTTGTACAACGCACTATTGGCCGTGAGCGAACCAAAGGTGTAAAACTCGGCTATATCCTCCACCGGCAGATAACGTGGCTGCCCGCTATGCTCTATGCCATTGCCGTCTTCTTCCACGGGGGTAAACTTTAGCGTGTTGTCTTTCCGCTGCAAAGTACCCGGATTAAATAAGTAGTATGTCTTTTTCATATTTTTGACAGAATTACAGAATAAACAGAATTTACATATCTTTCTTTTTATATGTCCTGAATTTACGCTTTACCTGCACTGATGTTGCCCCGAAATTAATCAAGAGTCCATCGTCTGTTTTTGTTGCTGAAAGGTAATTGATTAATTGTTTTTCGTGTGCCACTGATAGTATTTCTACAGCTTTTAATTCAACTACTAGCCTGTTATCAACAAACAAATCTGCAAAATAGTCGCCAATTTTCAGATCATCGTAATAAACATCTATCGGATACTGTGTTTGAAAATCAATATTTTGTTTTCGTAACTCAATAGCTAACGCTTTTTCATATATCTTCTCTAAAAATCCGCTTCCAAGTTGATTGTGTACAATAAACGAGGCAGATATTATCTTTTGTATCAAAGTGTCAATGTCATTCATTGCGTTTATTTGTTGAATAATTTATCGATTCCTGTTTGTGAATTTTGTTCATTCTGTAATTTTGTGAATCATTCCCCCACATAGCAAAACTCGTAATAACTACAATTCTTACATATTTTTGCATCAATTACAGGCGGACACTCGTCTCCGGCAACTATTTTGTCAATTTCCTTTTCAATCTCAGCTATCCACTTGCGATCCGTATCGTTCAGTTCCACTTTTTGGGTATGCCGCATCGTTGGGTATTCCAATATGCCCGTTACACCTTCCAGGCCGTTTCGCTCCAACACATGGATATAGTATTTCACCTGCCACTCGTGTGCCGTTTCTATTTTGTCCGATTTTTTTATTTCGTGAACAATGCGGTTGCGGGCATCGTAAAAGTCTATTTTGCAACCCTCAATTTCCAATTCTTCGTAACGCTCCGAACGCTGAGGGTACGAGCTTTCGTGTATCAGTTTGCCTTCGTACACCAGGTCCGAAGTGTGCTCCATATTAATGCCGTTGGCAAACAACCATAGCTTGCGGTGGCATACGTGGTAATAATTGAAATGCGTGCCGGTCATAGTTTTTTATGCAGATGATTAATTCTCTTGATTCATTTTTTTGCTGTTATACCTTCCACGAAGCCATTTTTGCGGCTTTTGCCTGCTCGTTGTATTCATAAAAACCAATTCTCGGGTCTTCGGCAAGCTCGTCCCATTCAATAATATATTCTAAATCCGAACAACAATCGTTGAATCTGTAAAAAGCCGATCCCAGTGATATCCCATAATGTTGCCACATTTCGGTATCGAACGTTTCGGTTTGCGCCCCTAAGTATTTAAACACGATGGTTTGTATGGCACGGATAAAGTCCGTTTTCTGTTTGTTGTATAGTTCGCACGCTACTTTCTCTTCTTCAAAGTCCGATTCTATTTCTTGTTGTACCTCCTCTTTTATTTCTTCCCAATGCGGAGTACCTTCAAAATTGGGCATCGCTCGTCGGTGCGCTTCGTGGGGGAAGGTGTAAAACGCTACTGTTTTTTCAAAATCGGGGTATAACCCGGCGCGACTAATCCCGTTTTTAAAATCCTCGAACAGCAATGTCAAGTCTGTGGCAATTTCCTGAGCCACCCAAGCGGCAATTTCCTGTATCCAACGTGCCCACCAGTTTCCGCTTACCGTCCGGAACAAAGGATATTGTTCAACAATTAATTGCCCCAGTGCGGTCGAAAGTTCTTCGCTCATCGGCTGCTCTATCTCTACATACGGACGTATTACTTCGAATACTTTTTCCAGTACAGTGCTAAATTCCTCTGGCAATAGGTCTTTGTGCTCGCCAAACTCATATTCGATGCGGCGAAGTTCTTCTTTGGTCAAACGTTGCTTTTTCATGGGAGAGTGATTGTTTTTTTAGACAGAATTTACATGATTTACCGGTAAAAAAACTTTATCACATGTTAATTCTGTTTCTTTTATACATATAATTCGATTATTTCTTTTTCGGACAGGATTTACAAAATTTACAGGCAACTATTCATTACATGTGAATCCTGTCTCTTTTATACATATAATTCGGTTGTTCTTTTTCAGACAGGATTTACAAAATTTACAGGTAACTATTCATTACATGTGAATCCTGTCTGTTTTATACATATAATTCGGTTGTTTTTTTTAGACAGAATTCACTAAATTTACAAGGAACTATTCATTACATGTTAATCCTGTAAATCCTGTCGTTTTCTATAAGTACGAAATTTCTTTTTCACTTGCACAGAGCTTCCAAAATTAATCAATAAACCAATCTCTATAGCAGTACCTTTCAAGTAATTTACTAATTGCACTTCATGTATTTTATCAAGGTTTTCTACCGCCTTTAATTCCAATACCACTGAATCGTTTACAATAATATCGGCGTAATATTCCCCTACAATGTGATTTTTATACTGAACATCGATTGGACATTCATCGTCGGCATCGAGACCTAAAATTTGAAGTTCTATAAGCATTGCGTTCTTATAAACTTTTTCAAGAAAGCCGGTTCCCAGTTCGTTATGAACGTTATACGCAGCTTTGATAATAATTGAAATTAATTCTTCCATATTTCTAAAACAAAAATTTGTTGTGTTTTAATACACGAAAAAAGGTGGTTTAACTATTTTTTTAGATAAAATTTACAGGATGTACATGTTCTTTTTATTGACTGAAGTAATAACTTTCCTGACAGAGTTTGGAAGTCTGTCAGGAATAACTTATTAAGCTTACAGTTGATTTTCATAAGGGAATGCCATCATCAAATCAATGAGCTTTTGTTCTGCGGCTTCCAGAGCATTGGCACTTTCGTTTACAGTTACCACATAATTTGAACATGGTAAGGTTACAAATACATCTGCCCCCGCTGTTTCATCAATAATGGGTTTGGCTTTGGGCTTTTCACCATCTTCAATTAGTTTCGCTCTTATTGCACCTGCCAGTTTATTTGCATTATCACTTACCGCAACAGCTAGTGTTTCCATTAAACTAAAAGTGCGTGCCTGATTGGAAGTGATTCGCCAGTTTAAAACTGCACTAGCCAAAGCTGGTATTACTTTTTCTCTTTCCTCTCTGGGCAAAACCAAACATTTACCAAATACGTTTTCGCTTTCAACCCAACCTTTTGCTTTCAGATCTTCTATTTTCTCTTTGGACAATTCCGGTTCGTGCTGATTAGTTGATACTGAGAAAAGAGTACGTAAATCAATGGCGATATCATATATAAATAGTCCTCCGGTTCTTGCATTGTCGGGAATCCAGTTTCTTCGTGGTAATGTTCGGTTGTTGGTTGATAAAAATTCATCTATTTCGTCATCAGTGAGTAGTTTATCTCCTAACCGAACATTTACA
>Ga0302215_10001142_pt1 | contig 19236 bp, 17 predicted proteins | sample II_Fen_N3_1_FD_194580 | JGI IMG/M metagenome (GOLD analysis project Ga0302215, IMG submission 194580) | Peat permafrost microbial communities from Stordalen Mire near Abisko, Sweden - II_Fen_N3_1 | ecosystem: Environmental > Terrestrial > Soil > Wetlands > Permafrost | place: Sweden: Abisko...
TATTAAACCATACATACTCAAAAATAACCAGAATGTCAAAGAGCTATTATTATACGGCACTATCGCCGCTTAATGTTAATCATTTATTAACGGACTATTGTTAATAACATAACGGACAGGTCGCGACCTGTCCCTACACAGATATTATGGACAAAACAAATAAACATTCTTCCTGGGCATGGATTCCAACCCTGTATTTTGCAGAAGGACTTCCGTATGTAGTAGCTATGACAGTAGCGGTAATTATGTACAAACGTCTGGGTATTTCCAATACCGACATTGCGCTTTACACCAGTTGGTTGTATTTACCGTGGGTAATTAAACCATTTTGGAGTCCGTTTGTGGACATTATCAAAACCAAGCGTTGGTGGATTGTAACCATGCAATTGCTCATTGGGGCCGGATTGGCCGGAGTAGCATTTCTTATTCCTACAACGTTTTTCTTTCAGGCCACGCTGGCTGTATTGTGGCTGATAGCCTTTAGCTCTGCCACACACGACATTGCTGCGGATGGATTTTATATGTTGGCATTGGATAACTCCGAACAGTCATTCTTTGTGGGTATCCGCAGCACTTTTTATCGTCTGGCCATGATCTCGGGTCAGGGCTTGCTCATTATTGCTGCCGGCGCATTGGAACATTACACAGGAAATCTCAGAATGGCCTGGAGCATTACGTTCTTTATTCTTTCCGGCCTGTTTCTGCTATTCTTTATTTATCACCGTTTTGTCCTTCCGCGTCCGGATTCGGACATTACCAAAGCTGAGAATAGCTCAGGTGAAATCTTCAGGGAATTCGGATTGACCTTTGCCTCATTCTTCCAAAAGAAAGGCATTATTTTGGCCATTGTATTTATGCTGCTGTACCGACTGGGTGAAGCTATGTTGGTGAAAATGGCATCGCCATTTCTGCTGGATGCTCGCAATGTAGGCGGTCTTGGGCTGAGCACCGAGCAAGTAGGACTAGTTTACGGAACGGTGGGCATTATTGCGTTGACACTAGGTGGAATCGTTGGTGGAATAGCCGCCTCGGTAAAGGGACTTAAATTCTGGATTTGGCCTATGGCTTTGAGCATTACCTTGCCACACCTGGCTTATGTCTATCTGTCGTGGTTTTTGCCAAGCAGTTTTGTGCTGATAAATATTGCAGTGGCCGTGGAGCAGTTTGGCTACGGATTCGGTTTTACCGCCTATATGCTGTACATGATTTACTTTGCCGACGGCGAACACAAAACGGCTCATTATGCCATTTGCACAGGATTTATGGCGCTGGGGATGATGCTTCCGGGTATGATTGCCGGTTGGTTGCAAAATATATTTGGTTATCAGCATTTCTTTATCTGGATTATGGCGCTGGCTATCCCTACTCTGGCAGTAATACCATTTTTAAAGATTGACAAAGAGTTTGGAAAGAAGAAAACAGCCCCTTAAATCCCCCGAAGGGGGACTTTTAGAGGACTCAATGAAGCGAATGACACAAATTTTTATTTACCTTTGCAACAAAATTTAAAACACGAATGAACTGAAGTCCCCCCTTAGGGGGATTTAGGGGACTCATACTTATGAAAATACTTGTTCTTGGTGCCGGAAAAATGGGCACATTTCTTACCGATGTAATGTGCATTAATCACGAAGTTGCACTTTTCGATACAGACCCAAAACGTTTGCGTTTTGTGTTCAACACCCTGCGTATGACCGAATACGAAGAAATTCGTGCTTTCGAGCCGGAGTTGGTTATCAACTGTGTAACCCTGAAATATACCATCGATGCTTTCGAAAAGGTATTGCCTTACTTGCCTAAAAGTTGTATTATTTCAGATATTGCTTCGGTAAAAACAGGCATACAGGCATACTACGAAGGAACCGGAATGCGTTATGTTTCTACACACCCAATGTTTGGTCCTACCTTTGCCACGCTCGATAACCTGAGCACGCAAAGTGCCATCATTATTTCGGAATCGGACCACATGGGCAAGGCTTTTTTCAAAGACCTATACGGTTCACTGAAATTGAAGATTTTCGAATATAGCTTCGATGAGCACGACGAAACCATTGCCTACTCACTTTCCATTCCGTTTGCATCAACCCTTGTTTTTGCGTCGGTAATGGTGCCGCAGGAAGCACCTGGAACTACGTTTAAGCGCCACATGGACATAGCCAAAGGTCTCTTGAGCGAAGATGATTACCTGCTTACAGAAATTCTGTTTAACCCATACACTCACAATCAAGTGGAAAAAATTCGTGCCGAACTGAAAACGCTCATGGATATTATCGATAACAAAGACACCGAACGTATGCAGGCTTTTTTGAAAATGGTGAGAAAAAATATTGAATAAAACTTCTAAAAAGGAATAAAAGTGTTTTTAAAGAATATCGCAAACAAATTTAGGTGAAATACGTTTTAAATATCGAATACAAAATTAAACTAATCGCTCTTATCCTCCTTTAGGGGCTAGGGGTAATATTAAAATTATTATGGAAACAAAAGAACAAGTATTAGCTGCCATGAAGCAGGCAGGTGCTCCTCTGAATGCTGGTAAAATTGTAGAATTAACCGGTCTTGACCGCAAAGAAGTGGACAAAGCTATGAAAGCTTTAAAAACCGAAGGTGCTATCGTTTCACCTAAAATGTGTTACTGGGAACCAAAATGAAGATAGCTTCATAAAACAACGAACCCTGAAAATCATTTTTGATTTTCAGGGTTCGTTGTTTTATGCTTTTCCTCAATATCTGCTATAGTAAGAACGAACAAATGAAGCTGCTTGTGTGTAAATTGGTTTTGTAAACTCCACAAATAAGTCCTGATGGGGTGGGGGAGTTTGTGGCTTTTGACCAACCATTTTCTTCTGTTGTTCAGTTAGTGCCCTGTCATCTCCCTGAAAAGTAGCCCAGTCAGTAGCCCAAACATATTGTCCACTAAAATTTTTAGTCTGAAGTTCCCGGTTGTTTTGTGCGTCAATAATGCGCAAACTCAATACGCCTCCTGAGCTAATTTCTTGTCGATAAGTAGTTAGCTTTGCTTTCACAGTATTGTAACTATTGTAGGTTTTGCCTTCAACTTTTACTGTTCCTACAAGTACACTATCTCTTCTTAAATCGCTACTGTTGGTTGTTTCACGAATATTTCCAATGGTAAAATCTTCGAAGTTTAAAACAATGTATTGGTGCGGGTTGCGCATTTTTTCATTTGCTGCCTCTTCCGGAGAATAGAACCGTACAAAACGATTCTTAGCACTTTGGCTCATTTCTGTCAGCAAATTATTGTAGAAAAAGTCAGCTGAATATTGATAACGATTACTTGTGTTTGGTTTCTCTACAATTATGCGTAAAGTTGCACAATAGCGAGCCTCGTCAATTTTATTAATCACATCTTTATAGCCGGAAATATACTCGTTTGCTTTGAGAAAATACTGATATCCAAGTCGCGCTTGATCAATCGTATTGGCTTGTAATGCTGCAACACCCATGTTGTAAGCCTGATCGGCTGCTTGCTTTTTTGCACTGCTTAATTCTGCAATATATTCAGTTGGGTGCGGAATAAGCTGGTAGGCTTTCGGGCATGCATAAATTGCTTTTGCAAGTTGATTTAATCTGTCGTATTGATATACCAGTACGTCATATTTATCGGCACCATTGGCTAATTTTGCATTCTCAACTTCGCGAAGTGCAGTTTCTTGTGCCAATGGGTAGGCTGCAACAAGCACACCCTGAGGTTTTTTACTGTCGGGGCTTGAACGTAATCGATCAATAGATTCCAGGCAGGCTTTGTAGTAATCGCCATGCTTGTAAGCATTGTAGCCGCTCGAACAGCTTGAAACAAGAATAATAAAACAGAGGAAGATAAATTGATTAAGTTTTTTCATAACATGAATTTAATCTGTAAAACCTGTCCGCATGTGCGGTTATTGAGTTGAAAATTGTTATTACATTCTCTCCGGAACATCAATGCCCAATAAGCGCATACCGGTTTTAATCACCGAAGCCACGGAATCAGACAAAACAAGCCTGAATTGTTTCAATGCTGCATTTTCTTCTTTCAGTATAGTAAAGTCGTGATAAAATTGGTTGTATTCTTTTACCACTTCGTAAATGTAGTTAGCAATCAACGCCGGACTAAACTCTTCTCCAGCCAAACGAACAACCGAAGGAAATTCGGTAAGTAATTGAACCAGGTAACTCTCTTTTTCCGAAATTTCCAATTGTAAGTCACTTAATTTGCTGAAATCAATTCCTTGCTCAGTAGCTTTACGCAGCACTGATTTAATACGAGCATGAGTATATTGTATAAACGGTCCTGTATTTCCATTAAAGTCAATAGATTCTTTAGGGTTGAAAGTCATATTTTTACGTGGGTCAACTTTCAAAATAAAGTATTTCAATGATCCCAAGCCAACCATGCGGACAATTGCTTCAATTTCATCAGGTGTGCAGTTGTCTAACTTTCCTAGCTCCTGAGATGTTTCGCGTGCAGTTTCAATCATTTCGTCCATCAGGTCATCCGCATCAACAACGGTTCCTTCACGACTTTTCATTTTGCCTTCCGGAAGTTCAACCATTCCGTATGAAAAATGCACCAGATCTTTTCCCCATTCAAAGCCCAGTTTGTCTAACAAAATAGCAAGTACCTGAAAATGGTAGTTTTGTTCATTGCCAACCACATACACCATTTTGTTGATGCCATAATCATCGTATCTGAGTTTAGCAGTACCAATGTCTTGTGTCATATATACCGAGGTTCCATCGGCACGTAATAGCAGTTTTTCATCAAGCCCATCTCCTGTCAGATCAGCCCAAACCGAACCATCTTCACGTCGATAGAAGGCTTTGTTTGCTTCGCCGCGCTCAACTTCTGATTTGCCTTCGAGGTATGTTTCAGATTCATAATATATTTTATCGAAATCAACTCCCAATTGCTTATAGGTTTTATCAAAGCCGGCATATACCCAACCATTCATTGTTTCCCATAACTGGCGAACTTCAGAATCATTATTTTCCCAGGCAAGAAGCATTTTTTGAGCTTCGAGAATAAGTGGAGCAGACTTCTTTGCCTCTTCTTCGCTCAAGCCTTTTTCAATCAATTCTTTGATTTCGGCTTTATAAGCTTTATCAAAAATCACATAGTACTTTCCTACTAAATGATCTCCTTTTAAGCCGGTACTTTCAGGTGTTTCGCCGTTTCCAAAAAGCTTCCATGCCAACATTGATTTACAAATGTGGATTCCACGATCGTTTACAATGTTTGTTTTTACTACTTTCCAACCATTTGCTTTTTGAATTTCTGCAATACTAAAACCGAGTAAGTTGTTACGGATATGTCCTAAGTGGAGTGGCTTGTTTGTATTTGGGGATGAGTACTCAATCATCATTAATTTGGCATCTTCAGTTACTTCAATAGTGCCAAATGATTCATTTTTATGAATTTCGTTCAATGTCTCCAGCCAATAGCTTTTGCTGATACTCAAATTTAAAAAGCCCTTGATAACATTGAAAGCCGAAATGACCGGGCTTTGCTGTTGCAGGTATTCTCCAATTTGCTGTCCGGTTTGTTCCGGCGATTTACGTGCAGCCTTTACAAACGGAAAAGTTACCACAGTAATGTCGCCATCAAATTCTTTTTTCGTTTTTTGAAGTTGTATCTGGCTGGCCTCTATTTCTAAATTGTAAAGTGACTTTACAGCTTGTTCAACTAGGGAGCTAAGCGTGCTTTCTAAATTCATGTTTTGTTCGTTTTTTGTTCGGGATGCAAAGATACAAAAATCAGTTGATAATTGAAAGGTGGTAGTTAAATGCCAGTCTGATAAAAAATTATGTCAAATTAAAACTGTACGATCTTAAATCGTTGCCGGAAGTATTGTTTTGTAATAGCCTTTGCAGATAAAAAAATGTTGTAATGTTTATGAGTCTCGATTAAAATGAAATTAGAAAAGTGTTCGAAAGTAAACTGTAGTTGTGTGCTGTTAGTTTCGTGTAAGTTCGATAAAAAAATAAGTTTTCAGCATAAAATGTGGGTTGAATAACTAAAAATAGTAAACTTAAAGGCTTCTTTCTAACTGTAAAGTCTAAATTTTTCTATCTTTGTGCTTCTTTTTTCTACGTTGTTACAGCGATAAATTAACTGCTTAAACTAAATTAAACTGAACTAAATCTCATGAAACGAGCTATTTTTCCAGGCACATTCGATCCATTCACTATAGGCCATTATACAATTGTTGAGCGGGGTTTGAGCTTTTTCGATGAAATTATCATTGCAATTGGAGTAAATCAGGCTAAAAAAACGCTTTTTACTATCGAAAAACGACTTGATATTATTCGTCAGGCATTTGAACATGAGTCGCGTGTAAAAGTTGTTGCATACGATAGTTTAACTGTTGACTTTGCAGTTTCTGTCGAAGCTGATTTTATTCTAAGAGGACTACGTTCGGTCGGTGATTTTGAATATGAACGTACCATAGCCGATGCAAACCGAAAACTAACCGGAGTTGAAACTGTTATCCTTTTTACGGAGTTAAGTTATTCCTATATTTCATCTACGGTTGTACGTGACTTAATTTCGTATGGTAAAGATATTTCAGGCTTTTTGCCTCCAAATGTAAAGTTATGATCAATCTTTAAATTTCTCAATATCAATTATAATTATGAAGAAAATTCTTTATTTGTTTCTGATTTTTTTCTTTTTTCTAGAATCTGTTAATGGAGCAAGCACTGCTGATAAGCGAAGTTTCAGAATTAGTAAAAATCTTACTATTTTTAATTCGCTGTTTCGGGAGCTTGATTTAAACTATGTTGATACGCTGAATTATGATAAAATGGTGAAAACCACGATTGATAATATGCTCGATAAGCTTGATCCATATACGGTTTATATGCCTGAAGATGAAACGGATGATCTTAAATTTATGACAACGGGTGAATATGCCGGAATAGGTGCGTTGATTATGAAAAAAGAAAATTCAGTTTGCATATCTGAGCCTTATGAAGGATTGCCAGCTCAGCGTAATGGTGTTCGTGCCGGCGATATTATACTTGAAATCGATGGCGTTAAAGTTGATGGCAAATCGGTGAATGATGTGAGTGCCCGATTAAAAGGAGTGCCAAATACAACCATCAAGTTGAAATTGAAACGTCTGGGGGTAGAAAAACCGTTAGAAATTTCATTTTTACGGGAAAAAATTCAGGTTAATCCGGTCAGATATTCTGCCATAATATCAGATAAGGTTGGTTATGTTTTGCTTAATGAATTTACCGATAGGGCGGCAATTGAGGTTAAAAGTGCTGTGAATGAGCTAGTCAGAACTCACAAGATAGAATCACTTGTTCTTGATATTCGGAATAATGGAGGTGGTTTAATAGATGAGGCTGTGAAAATCGTGGGATATTTTGTTCCAAAAGGAACTGATGTGGTGACTACAAAAGGAAAAAGCAGTGAGTCCGACAGGACTTATAAAACTCCAACAGAACCAATTTTTCCGGATCTGAAATTAGTTGTTCTTACTAACAGATCATCGGCTTCGGCATCAGAAATTCTTGCTGGTTCCATTCAGGATCTCGATCGAGGCGTAATTGTAGGTGAGCGTACGTTTGGAAAAGGATTGGTGCAAAATATCCGTCCGATAGGCTATGGTGGGCATTTAAAGGTGACCACGGCTAAGTATTACATTCCAAGTGGACGTTGTATTCAGGCAATTGATTATAGTCATAGAAACGATGATGGGAGTGTTGGCCGAGTGCCGGATAGTTTGACTTCTGAATTTTCAACCAAAAATGGTCGTAAGGTTCGTGATGGTGGTGGTATTGTTCCTGATACACTAACGAAAGATGAGCGGAAATTAAATATCGCTTATTATATCTTTGCTCAAAATTTGTATTTCGATTATGCAACTATTTATGTAACTAAGCATCCAACTATTGCTTCGCCTTCCGAATTTGTTCTTCCGAATGAAGACTTTAATGCATTTAGTAAATATTTGATTGATAAGAAATTTACATATACTACCCAAACGGAGAAGTATTATACCGAACTGTTGGATATGGCTAAATATGAAGGCCTCGATAAGCGTGCTAAAGATGAATTTGAAGCATTGAAAGTAAAGCTAATGCCGGATGTTTCAAAAAGTATTGAGGAGAATAAATCAGATATTGTTGACTTGCTAAGTTTGGAGATAATCAAGCGCTACTATTATCAGAAAGGTGAAATTCAATATTCTTTGCGTGATGATAAGGACTTAAAAGCGGCATTGGATTTACTTAAGTTCAACGGGAAATATTCCAGAATTTTGTCTAAAAAATAATATTGATGGATAGTTTGCAATAGCAAGCTTGAAAAATGTACTTAATTGAAAGGTTTTTGATTGAAATGCTTATAAATTTCAATCAAAAACCTTTTTTTATGCCAAATTTATTATTAGATTTGTGCCCTAAATATGAATTTTAACGTAATAGTTAGTGATTTGAATTTTACATAAATAGTAAAGGTATTCGTGTCTTTGCTTTGGTGTTTTGTGAGACCTTAAAAATAATTAGTTACTTATGAAGAAAAACATTGTTGGAGAGAAAATTGGTACATTGTGTGCCGATAAAAATGTTTCAAAAGAAGAATTGGCAAGTCGTTCGGGCTTAACAGTCGCTCAAATTGAATTAATTGAAAGTAGTGAAACTGTTCCGTCGTTGTCTCCGTTAATTAAAATTGCACGCGTCTTGGGTGTTCGTTTGGGAACATTTTTGGATGATGCTGCTGAGCTTGGGCCGGTAATTCACCGTAAAGCTGAGGCAAAGCAGCCAGCAACTTTTTCTAGTCAGCTGTCAACAGCAAATTCTCACTTAGACTTCTTCTCATTGGCGGCAAGTAAAACTGGTCGTCACATGGAGCCATTTCTCATTGATATTAAACCTTCAACCCTCCACGAACCCATTTTGTCTTCTCATGAAGGAGAAGAATTTATTTTTGTTCTTCAAGGCTCAGTGAAAATTATTTATGGCAAAGAGACTCACATCCTTCAAAAGGGTGATAGCATTTATTATGATTCCATTGTTGATCACTTGGTAAATGCGGTTGATGATTCGCCAGCTCAGATTGTTGCGGTTGTTTATACTCCTGTTTAATTCAATAGACTAAATTTATGGAATTGTTTGACAGAACTTTAGGGGATTGGCTTGAGTATTGGGCTGCCAAAACTCCTGATCATGAATATATTGTTTATTCTGATCGTAACTTGCGTTTTTCCTGGTCGGCTTTCAATAGTCGTGTTGATAATTTGGCTAAAGGTTTGCTCTCAATTAGTGTTACTAAAGGCTCTCATGTTGGTATTTGGGCGCAAAATGTACCCGATTGGTTGACTTTTTTGTATGCTTGCGCTAAAATAGGTGCTGTTGCTGTAACAGTAAATACAAATTATAAAGATCATGAGCTTGCATTTATTCTCGAAAACTCCGATATGCATACGCTTTGCATTACCGATGGGGTTTCCGGAAGTGATTATATTGAAATGGTTTATTCACTTGCTTCTGAGCTCAAAACACAGCAGCGCGGGCAGTTGCAATGTGTCCGTTTTCCTGAATTGAAAAATGTCATTTACATAGGGCAGGAGAAGCATCGTGGAATGTATAATACGGCTGAAATGTTGTTGTTGGGGAGTAATCAATCTGACGAACAATTTCTAAGTATAAAGAAAACGCTGAATTGCCACGAAGTGGTAAATATGCAATATACTTCTGGTACGACGGGCTTTCCTAAAGGCGTAATGCTTTCGCATCATAATATAGCTAATAATGGGTATTTAACGGGTGAACACATGAAGTTTACTCAAGCTGATAAATTGTGTGTCTGTGTACCGCTGTTTCATTGTTTTGGGGTTGTTTTGGCTACTATGAATTGTTTAACTCATGGATGCACACAAGTAATGGTTGAGAAATTTGATCCGTTAATTACACTAGCATCCATTCATAAAGAACGTTGTACGGCAGTTTATGGTGTGCCAACTATGTTTATTGCCGAGCTAAATCACCCAATGTTTGATTTGTTTGATATGAGTTCGTTGCGAACCGGAATTATGGCTGGTGCTTTGTGTCCTATAGAGTTAATGCGGCAGGTGAGTGAAAAAATGTTCATGACCATTACCAGTGTTTATGGATTAACAGAAACATCACCGGGCATGACTCAGACGCGATTAGAGGATTCGTTTGAAACTCGCTGTACAACAGTTGGAAGTGATTATGAATTCACCGAAGTTGTAGTCATTAATCCCGAAACTGGTGAAATGTGTCAGGATGGTGAACAGGGTGAAATGTGTTGCCGGGGTTACAATGTTATGAAGGGCTATTATAAAAATCCACAAGCGACATCGGAAGTTATTGATAAAAATGGCTATCTTCACTCTGGTGATTTGGGGGTAAAAGACCCAGATGGAAATTATAGAATTACCGGGCGTATAAAAGATATGATTATTCGTGGGGGTGAAAATATTTCGCCACGTGAAATAGAAGAGTTTTTGTATCATATGCCTGGTGTGAAAGATGCTCAGGTAGTTGCTGTTTCTTCTCCAAAATATGGCGAAGATGTTGGAGTATTTATTATTCCTCATGCAGGTTATGAGCTTATTTCAGAAGATATTCGTGATTTTTGTAAAGATAAAATAGCCCGCTATAAAATTCCTCGTTATGTTTTTTTCTTAAACGAGTATCCATTGACAGGAAGTGGAAAAATTCAAAAGTTCAAACTGCGTGAAATGGCAATAGAATCCTGTAAAAAACAAAAAATAACTATTATTTGATGTTTTTGGATAAGTTAGAAGGATTAGCTCTTTTGATGGTTGAAATTTTGCTGTTCAAATGTTGGGTTTGTTAAATTGTGTTGTGTGCCAGTTGTAAATGTAATTGTTTTAATTTGCTGCCTAGTTTTTTTTATATATAAGCTGATATTCCAATTCTTTTTCCTACTTTTGTTCTCGGAAAGCCCTGATATATGACTCATTTTCGACAAATTTACAAATATATTTTTCACTTTTTTACAGCTCGACATACATGGGGTTTTGGTGTTCATTCACCGTTTCTTTTTCAATTTACACGTTTTGTTTTGCTTGAGAAGAATTCGTATTATGCTTTTCAACAGATTGAGAACCTCCGCTCTAAATTAAGGAGTGATAATCGGATACTGGATATTAAGGATCATGGGATAGGGGCAGATAGGCGTGAAGCTGTTTCATCTGTAGCAAATAATGCTATTAAATCTCGCAAGTATGCCCAGTTGTTGTATCGCATGGTTCACTATTTTAAAGCGCATAATGTTCTTGAATTTGGGACTTCGCTGGGTGTTACTACTTCTTACTTAGCTTCACCTTCAACCGGAATCAATTGTGTAAGTCTGGAAGGAAGTTCTCAGATTGCTCAAGTAGCGAGAGAGAATATAGATAGCCTTGGTATTAAGAATGTTGAGATTGTAGTTGGGGATATCGCTGCCACTTTGTCTACTGTTTTGACTAAAATTGAGAAACTTGATTTTGTGTTTTTTGATGCAAATCATCAGTCGCAAGCTGTTATCAATTATTTCGAGCAATGTTTGGCTAAGGTCCACAATGACACTGTAATGGTTTTTGATGATATTCACTGGTCAGATGATATGGAGGGAGCTTGGCGTAAAATTCAGAAATACAATGAAGTAAAGTCCACTATTGATTTATTTCAAATAGGAATTGTTTTTTTTAATTCCGACTTGAATAAAAAGCACTATAAAATGCGATATTAACTAGCTGGTTAAACTGAATTTCCATTTGAGAGTTTAAATAAGAGAATAAAAATGAAACTATATACAAAAACTGGTGATAAGGGTCAAACTGGTTTGATTGGTGGGACTCGGGTTGCCAAAAACGATGTCAGGTTAGAGGCATACGGAACTGTTGATGAGTTAAACTCTTTTATCGGAATGCTAACAACAAGTGAGATTTCGAGTCAAGAGCTTGAATTTTTACGTTACATTCAACATAAATTATTTACTATAGGTTCTTGTTTGGCCACTGATACGTCAAAAGTCCCACTGAATTTAGCTTCTATACTGGATCAGGATAGTATTTTGAGAGTTGAACATGAAATTGATAGGTTGGATGCAGAATTAGTTGAGTTGAATTCATTTATTTTGCCAGGTGGTTCAAAATCAGGAGCTTTGTGCCATGTTTGCCGAACTATTACCAGAAGAGCTGAACGTCGATTGTTTGATGTTGATTTGATATACATGGTTGACAAACAGATTCTTATATTTTTTAATCGCTTGTCTGATTATTTTTTTGTATTGTCAAGATACCTTACAGTCAATTCAGGTTGTGAAGAAATTTGTTGGAAAAGGTAGTTTTAATGAAAAAAATTCCTATTTTTGCAGAAAAATTGAAAGAAATATAACATTTTACTTACTTACTAAAAAATTGAGCTGATTATGTATTGGACATTGGAATTAGCTTCTAAAATAGAAGATGCACCCTGGCCTGCAACTAAGGATGAATTAATCGATTACGCTATGCGTTCAGGATCTCCTTTAGAAGTTATAGAAAATTTACAAGAGATTGAGGATGAGGGAGAAATCTATGAATGCATAGAAGATATCTGGCCTGATTATCCAAGTAAAGAAGATTTCTTTTTCAACGAAGAAGAGTATTAATCATTTTTGCGCATATAGCCAAAGAAGCTGTATGTCTTGATAAATTAATGGAATTTACTTCAAATTTGTATAAAAAAAATAGTACTGACAATTTTTTCATTGTTTTGTAGTTTGATTAGAAGTAAAATCAATCTATCCTGTTTATTTATATAGGTTGTAAAAAGAAACTTTATCAAATAATCTCATGAAAAAAGTTGTTTTAAGTGTATTATTGTCACTTTTTTGCGTAGGAAATGCATTTTCTCAATTTGATCCGCAATTTAGTCAATATATGTTTAATTTGACTGCATTTAATCCTGCGGCGGTAGGTGAGAGTGGTATGATTCAGATAACGGGTCAACATCGTATTCAATGGGTTGGAATAACAAATGCACCGCGAACAACTGTGTTTAGCATCAATTCTCCATTGAAAATTGGAAATAACCTACATGGTATAGGTTTGCAATTCTTCAACGATAAAGTAGGAGGCTTTGTAAATCAGTCGGCTCATGTAGAATATGCATACAAAAAACCTTTAGGTTCAGGGGTTTTTAGTGTCGGAGCTGATGTGGGATTTGTAAGCGTGGGCTTTAATGGTGATAGTGTAGCTGCGCATAAGATTACAATCGGTACATATCATGATTTGTTTTCTGATACAGAAATACCGACATCTAATGTTTCGGGTATGAGTTTTGACATGAATATCGGTGTTTTTTACTCTACACCTTTGTATTATGCAGGAGTTTCGTATTCACATTTGAATAGTCCAACGATTTCTTGGAACGATAAATCAAGCATGAGTTTAAAAGGAGCTCTTTTCTTGACAGGAGGCTATAATTATACTTTGCTTGATTCAAAATATGTATTTAAACCCTGCGGCTTGATAAAAACCGATTTTTCAACTTTTCAGTTAGACTTATCAACCCGATTAGAGTATAATAATAAGTATTGGGGAGGAATTGCATACCGAATTCAGGATGCTGTTTCTTTACTAGCCGGAATAAATATTGCCGGAGGATTGTCAATTGGATATTCATATGATTTTCCTACTTCAAAAATATTATTAGCAAGTTCAGGTTCTCACGAGTTTACGTTGGTGTATAGTTTTGAATATATATTCAAAAAAGGAAGTAGTAGATATAAGAGTATTAGAATATTGTGAACTTCGCTAATTAGTGAAGTTTAATTTTAAAATTAAAGTTTATATTTTTTAAAATCGCATAAGAATGAAAAAAATTCTGTCAATAATTTTGCTAACCAGCCTATTTGTTGCTTGCAACAAACCAACTGGTGAGTTAGTTGGTTTGGGAACAAAAGATTCATTTAAAGAAGCTCAACCCTATGGAATGGTATTTATTAAAAGAGGTTCATTTATGATGGGTGCAAACGATCAGTCTGCTATCGGAGGTATAAATGATAAATCTGTAAATGTTTCTGTTGATGCATTTTGGATGGACGAGACAGAAATTACCAACGATAAATACAAACAATTTGTATATTGGGTAAGAGATTCGATAGCTATGCGTTTATTGGTTGAAAAAGGAAAAGAAGAATTTAGTGTTAAAGATAAGAACCAAACCACACAGCCTGATCCAAGTGTAGTGAGACTAAATTGGAAAGCTGTGAGTAAAGTTTGGAAATCAAAAGATACTGAAGTGAAAGATATTTTAAGTACTCTTTATTTTGACGATAATAACTCTTTAGGTTCAAAGAAACAAATTGATCCCGGTAAATTGCAATATAAATATCAGTGGATAAACTACGATCAGGCAGCATTGCCTAGAAATAGAGCTGATGTAAATACTGGTGCATATCCTGCATCAGCATGGGCAAGAGTTGATACTTCATATGTTGAAAATGGTGTTATCATAAATAGAACAATTCAACGTAAGCTTAATGCGCGTAAAGATCTGATATCTACTAGAATAGTAAATGTGTATCCAGACACCATTATGTGGTTACGTGATTTCCAATATTCATATAATGATCCTAAAATGCGTATGTATTTCTCGCATCCCGGATATGCTAATTATCCTGTTGTAGGTGTTACATGGGAACAAGCTCAAGCATTTTGCCAATGGAGAACTCAACTCTTCAATAGTGCTCATGCGGTTGCAGGACAAGATTACAGACTCCCAACTGAATCTGAATGGGAATATGCAGCTCGTGGTGGTCGAAGCATGGCCTTATATCCATGGGGTGGTAATTATGTTCGAGATGATTGTGGTCGATTTATGGCAAACTTTAAACCAATGAGAGGTAGTTATACAGACGATAATGGTGCAACAACAATGAAAGTTGCTTCGTTTCAACCAAACGATTTTGGTTTGTTTGATATGGCCGGAAATGTTTCAGAGTGGACTTCATCTGCTTATGATGGTGCTAGTAGTAAATTACTTTCTGATATGAATCCTAGTTTTCAGTACAATGCAAAGAATAGTGATCCAGATGTTTTGAAACGAAAGGTTATTAAAGGAGGTTCATGGAAAGATATTGCCTATTATTTGCAGTGTGGAGTAAAAACCTATGAATATCAAAATGAAAGTAGACCTTATATTGGATTTCGTTGTGTTCGTTCTTACAACGGTGAATAAAAATATATATAATATAAAAAAATAAGTGATATGGCCGAGAAAGTAAATAAACTTGATCTTTGGTGGGGTAACCCTAAAACGCAACGTGTAGTAGGTATTTTCTACAGTTTAGGAGCTTCAGTTGTAATTATTGGAGCATTAGGTAAGATTTTGCACACATCGTGGGGTGGTGCAATGTTAGGTGCTGGTATGGGTGTTGAAGCTTTTCTATTTGCTCTGGGTGCTCTTGAAAAACCACACAAAGAAATGGATTGGCATAAAGTGTTTGATTTTGAAAGTGAAAGTAAGTTCTCTATGAATTCAGCAGCGGGTACTACTTCAAGTACTGGAATTCAAAGTGAGAAATTAAGTGATGATGATTTAAAAAAATTATCTGCAGGTATTAAAAATTTGTCTGAAACTGCACAACAATTTTCAACACTTTCAAATGTTGTTGGATCGACAGAGCAATTTGCAAAGAATATCGATGCTGCATCTCAGGTTACTGGTAAGTTTGTGCAAAGTCAGGAATCTTTAAATGGTGCGTCAAATAAACTCGCAACTTCATATTTAGGTATATCAGCTGATATGGATGAAGTAGTTAAGAATACAAAACTATATTCAGGAAAAGTAGAAGAAGTTACAAAGAGTCTTGCGTCAATTAATTCTATTTATGAAATTCAATTAAAGAATATACAGTCACAGAGTCAGGTTATTAGCCACCAAACAGAACAAGCTAAATTGGTTGGTAATCAATTAGAAGGACTGGTAGCTGAAACTCAGAAAATTAAAGCCGCTACAACTGTAGCTGCAACTGAAACTGAGAAATACAAAGATGCAACTGTAAAACTATCAAAACAAATTTCCGATTTAAATCAAGTGTATGGAAATATGTTGAATGCTTTAAATTAGAAGTAATTTCAACATGCAAATAGAACAACATCTATTTGATTTTAATCAGTGTTTTAATAAATAATAAAAAAGATTTATTCCGATGAGTGGAGCCAAAAATTGTCCGGAAACGCCAAGGCAAAAAATGATAGGTATGATGTATTTGGTGCTAACAGCAATGCTAGCGTTAAATGTATCAAGCAGTATATTAGAAGGTTTTTCAATGGTTGATAATAGCTTGCACACTAGTCTTGAGTCTGCTAAATTTAGAAATAATGCTCAATATCAGGATTTTAAGTCTTTGTGTGATAAGAATCCAAAGAAGGTTAAAGAATGGCTAGATAAGGCTAACCAAGTTAAATCTAAATCAGATGAATTATACTTCTATATTGAAAAATTTAAACTAGATATTATCAAATTAGCAGATGTAAAGGAGGCTAATGACAGCGCTTATGTAAAACAAATTAAGAATAAGGATAACTTAGACAAGGCGGGAGAATATGGTTTGCTTAAAGGCAATGGAAAGATTTTAAAACAAAAGATTAATGATTATACTAATTTTTTAGTTCAACTATCTGAAGGTAATCAAGCTAAAATTAATATGTATAAATCGATATTTTCTACAGCTAAGTCAAGAGATGGAAAATCTTGGGAGTATTCGATGTTTGAAATGATGCCTGTTGCAGCAGTAGTTACTATATTGACCAAATATCAAAGTGATGTTAGAGCTGCAGAAGGTGAGATTGTACAGTACCTTAAATCGCAGACTGATGCATCAGATTTCAGGGTTAATAAACTAGATGCATATGTGATACCTGATTCAAAGTATATTATAAAAGGAGACCGTTATAAGGCGCAAATTGTACTTTCAGCAGTTGACTCAACTCAAAATCCAACATACACAGTTAATGGTTCTACAATTTCTAATGGTAAATATGAAGCAGCCTGCACTACTGTAGGACCAAAAAAGTTCTCAGGTACAATTTCATTTAAAGGGAACGATGGCCAACCTAAATTTAGACCATTTTCAGGTGACTATATGGTTGGTGAACCAACTGCTACTTTGTCAAATGAGGACTTAAATGTTGTTTATAAAGGAATTGATAATAAATTTAGTGTTTCTGTTCCGGGTGTTGCTGCTGCTAATATAAGCATTGCTGTAGAAGGAGGTAGTTCAGTTCAAAACGGTCCGGGAAGATATATCATTCGCACAACTCATGATGGTGAAATTAAGATTAATGTTTTTGCAAAAATTGATAAACAGAATATAAGAATGGGTGGTGGTATTTATAGAACTAAAAATTTACCCGATCCAACTGCTTATTTACAACCGAGTGATGCAAATGGTAAGCTTGTAAAAGGTGGTTATATGTCACTTAGTTCTGCTAAATCATGTAAGTTAATTGCTAGTTACGGAAATGATGAGCTTATTAAAGCTAACTTTACAATAACTTCATTTACCATGATCGCAAGAGGATCAGCTCCCCTTAATGTAAATGGGTCACGCTTAACAGGTAGTTTTCTTGATAGATTGGCTAAAGGTGAAATTTTGATTTTAAGCAATATAAAGGCAATTGGACCTGACCAAGTAACTAGGGACTTGGGTTCAATGTTTATTCAATTGTAAGATTATAAGTTATTAATAAATATAATATCCGTAATATGAGAAAATTTTGGATTATAGCAATAGTAATGTATGGATTTATAACAGTAAATCCGCTTGTTGCTCAATCAAAGTTAAATCCTTTCTTTGAAAAAAATGGTACTGTTTCGTTGCAAACTGCAGCTTTAGATTCGCTTGCCGATACATTAGCTGTCGTAAATCATAGAGCTGATGACATAGTTTGGTCAAAAACAGTTTATCGTATTGTAGATATGAGAGATAAGCAAAATTATCAGCTTTACTTTCCACTAACTCCAAACAATGAAAACCGGAGTTTGCTTCGTGTGATTTTGGATGCTGTGGTTAATGACTCACTAAAAGCTTACGGTGTTGTTTATAAGGATATCAAGCCTTTGTATACTGATACACTAACAAAGGATGCTCTTAGAAAGCGCTTTGTAAATATCACCTATGATACCGCAACTTTTAAGATTTTAGATCAACAACCTTTGATTGTACAAAACCCATTAACGCAGAATGATACGATAAACAATCGAGAATATATTGATTATGCAACTAATCAATTTAAATTTTTGATTCAGGAAATTGTTTTCTTCGATAAGCATACTTCTCGCCTATATTCTAAAATCATTGGTATTGCTCCGATTTATTCTTTAAATGAGACAAATATCACTTTCATGGGTCTTTCTAAAAATGGACCTAAAACAAATTCGAACGCTTGGGAGTATTTGTATTCATCTGTGTTTTGTTGGTTCCTTTTTGATGAACTTCGACCATATTTAGCAAAACAATATGTAATTCCTGATGGTAATAGTACCCAACGATTAACATTTGATGAGTTCTTTGCTCAAAAATTGTATTCCAGTTATGTTGTCGGAGATAGTAACAGCCGTGGATGGATGCTTTTACAATACCTAACAGATACCGAAAAGATCAAAAAAGAGCAACAACGTATTGAAACCGAATTACTGGATTTTGAACAGGATCTTTGGGAATATTAATTTTAAATTTTGCGAATCTGATAAATTTAGATATGGAAGGACGACTATTTGTCGTCTTTTCTTGTATTTGCTATGTTCAGAAAAAAATGTAATTTTGGATATTTAATTGAAAGAATAATTTAAGACTATATGAGAAGCATTATTATTGCTGATAACCAAGATATCTCAAATGCTGGTTGGCGCTATATTATAAAAAAATATTATAATATAGATGAGGTAATTGAAGTGACATGTCGAAAAGATTTGGTTGCTTTGCTGAAAGAAAAGCCAAATTCTTTAATAATTTTAGATTATACTTTGTATGATTTTGAAAGTGTTAATGAACTTCTTATTTTGCAAGTTAGATTTGAAGAGTGTGACTGGATATTGTTTTCGGATGAATTGAGCGACGATTTTTTGCGCACCTTGCTATTTAATACCAATTCATTTAGTATATTACTCAAGGATAGTAGTATTGATGAAATAAATAGTGCACTAAAACAAGCATTAAACGGCAATAGATATATCTGCAACCATGTAAGTAATATA
>Ga0302215_10001143_pt1 | contig 19236 bp, 7 predicted proteins | sample II_Fen_N3_1_FD_194580 | JGI IMG/M metagenome (GOLD analysis project Ga0302215, IMG submission 194580) | Peat permafrost microbial communities from Stordalen Mire near Abisko, Sweden - II_Fen_N3_1 | ecosystem: Environmental > Terrestrial > Soil > Wetlands > Permafrost | place: Sweden: Abisko...
AACGAGGATTAGATTCGGCAATTGTGAGTACCCTTCGCGATTCGATGAAGGTTGTTGACATGTTAAATGGTTTCACGCAAAGCATTTCGAGCGATTTGGAATTGATTCATGGTGCTTCTATATATTATATGACCGATCGTCCAACTTTGGTAGCGAAAAACAAGAAGAAAAATGGACTTTTTAAAGAGTCGAATACTCCTGCGCCGACAAAGAAAGAAGAAAATAAAAACGTGCGTAATGGCGAAATTACCACAACTCGCGAGGATCTTTCGGGTAAATTTATGAATGTAAAATTCGAAGATATTGCTTTAATTAATAAGATGACCGTAAAATATGGTGTTTCTTATATCGTTTTTTTAACTGAATTTGATATTGCTGGCGATTTTTCTAACCAATATAAAGTAGCCGATAAAAGTTATTTACGAACTGCAACCGTTCATTTCTCAATATTCCGAAGCGATGGCGTTTTTATAAATGGCGATTACGTAAAAGTCGACTTCCCTGCAATGCAAAGCATTCCTGCTAAAATTTGCAAAATGTATATGCCCGAAATTGCGAAGCAAATTGGACGAAGGATTCCATAGTTGTAGAATTTTATTTGTAATTCCAATCGTCTTTTTCTCTATCTCATCATAAGTATGAAATAATGCATGGATTGTATTGAACTATGTATTTTTATCTGTCGTGTCGTGTATCGCGTGAGTCGTAAAGTATATTTTATCTTAGGGGTTATCTCATTTATCTAAAGCAATCAAACTTTATACTTCGACATTGAAACATGTTCTTGTAATGTTATATAACTTATCTGTCGAGTTGTGTAATCCGTTCGTCGTTGAGCATATTTCACTCTCCAGTTCATATCGTCTATTTACTTTATACAACACTAAACAAAAGTTAGACATGTACGACTTTATAAAGTCATACGCATTTCCGTGAATAATATTGACTATAATTCATTATTATCAATACATTTGCTCTTCTTTACTTATTAACCGCCAAATAAAAAAACAAATTATTATATATAAAACTTAAACCTAAATTAAATCAAATATGAAACGTTTATTACTCATCATCGTTGCTTCAGTAGCAATTGCATTTAGTTCATTGGCACAAACAGCTGCCGACACCAAAGGAATCAGTTTTCAAGGAATAGCTCGTGATAACACAGGCAATGTGTATGCCTCAAAAACGATTTCTGTTGTCTTTACAATTCAAAATGGAACAACCACCGTTTATCAAGAAACACAAACAGGTCTAACAACCGATGTTGCAGGAGTATTCAGTACTTATATTGGATCGAGTTCAGCAACGGTAAATACTACTGCTACTGCAACAACTTATGGCAGTTTTGATAAAGTTGACTTTTCAAAACAATATAATATTCAAGTTTCTGTAGCAATAAATGGAGGTTCATCTGTAATTATTGGATCATATTCATTGCAGGCAGTTCCGTATGCTAAGTTTGCTACTTTAGCTCAAACAGCAACTAACGCATTAAATGGAGTACCACCAGGATGCATGATGGCATACGCTGGACCAATAGCTAATATCCCTACAGGATGGTTATATTGTAATGGAACAGCAGTAAGCAGAACAACATATGCGGCTCTTTTTGCAGCCATAGGAACATCATGGGGTTCAGGAGATAATGCTACAACATTTAATTTACCTTATACACTAGGCGAATTTTTACGCGGAGTAAATGATGGAAGCAATAATGATCCTGATGCAGCAACTAGGACTGCCACAAAAACTGGTGGTAATGTCGGTGATAAAGTTGGTAGTTCTGAGGCAGATGAGAACAAATCACACAATCATACAGGAACAACTAATACAACTGGAGCTCATACACATAATTTTACTCATGGTGTTGAAGGTGATGATAGTGGTAGTGGGAATAGCTATAATGAATTTACAATGGTAGGTGGGAGCGTAGGCAATGTAATGACTACTAACGGTGACCACAATCATACTTTAAATATAAATAACACTGATGGTAAAGAATCTCGCCCCAAAAACGTATCAGTTTATTATATAATAAAATATTAAAAACATGAAATATATATATATCAGCCTATGGCTTATGCTTGCATTAGTACAGCAAAGCTTGGCTCAGAATAATAATTCAGCACCAGCTGCCTTTGGTTGTGCAAGCAGCAACGGTGCTACAAATACCTACAATGTACCATTTATAATTGGGCAAGCTATTTATTCAAATTATGTAGCAACTGCCCAATGTCATAATGGTTTTCCATATGATGCTCAATATTTGCAAAACACGTTTGTTGGTGGTTTGTGGAGTTCAAAAGGATATTATTCAGATTACGTATTACTTAAATGGAGCATAGGCAACAATGCAAACAGTATAACTAGTTTCGTTATATCAAGACGATTACTATCTGACACTACGGCAAACTTTCAAATAGTAGCAACACTGGATCCTTCGGCAATGACTTGGCAAGATCCATACTGTGAAACAGGGGTATTATATCAGTATAAGGTATATGCTACAGGTATAACTAATGTTTTGACCTTAAATTTAAATTATGTAACAGCAATAGGTTTCCGACAACCAGTAGGTACTGCAACCGGACGCATAACCTACGCTGGGGGTACTGCAGTCCCCAATGTTTCGGTTTTAGCACAAACAAATCCAACAATTCCAACTTCAGCTCTTGTTTTTAATGGTGTAACGAGCAGACTTATCAATGATGAAACGAAAAATGGTTCACTAACATCCGGGTCAGCTTTTACGTTTCAAGCATGGATAAATGATGCAACGACGTCGACAACAGGAATGCGAACTATTTTTAATAAAACGTCAACAACATTATTACAATTAGATGAATCTTCAAAAATTATATCTTTCACTTATTCTGGTTTAGGAACAGTTTCCCTTTCATATGAATCAATGTTTGGTAATTACTTCCATATTACAGCAATGAGAGAAGGAAAAACATTAATGCTCCAATTAAATAATGGCACAGAAATACTTAAGGTAAAGCAACTATTTACGGGAACAACACCAAACGATATTGCTACTATTTTTCATATTGGAGAACAAGATAACGGTACTAATCGTTTTGCTGGTTTAATGGATGAAATTCGTATTTGGAGTACAGCACTTGATAGTGCTACAATTCAACGCGATTATGATAGAGTTTTAACAGGAACAGAACCTGGTTTAGGAGCATATTATCAATGTAACGAAGCAGTAGGAAATGATGTGTATGATGAAACTCATACAGGAAATACTTACAATGGAAACAATGCTTCACTGTTAAATGTTGGATGGACCAATCAAACACCTTTAAATTTAAATATTAAAGGTGTAACAGACGCTAACGGGAATTATCAAATTTCAGGAATTCCTTTTATAGCTGGTGGTTCAACGTATACATTTACTCCAATGATGGGTGTACATTCCTTTAATCCATCACAAGCGTTACGATATTTTGCAGCGGGTAGTAATGTTAGTAATAATGTGGATTTTACGGATAAATCGTCATTTAAAGTGTCAGGTATCGTTTATTACAAAAATACAAGCATCCCTGTAAAAGGTGTTTCGGTATTAATTGACGGTTCAATAGCAATTAAAAATATAAAACAGGTTGTAACAGACGAAAATGGTTCTTTTAATATAGATGTTCCAATAGGTTTGCACAGAATTACACTAGCAAAACAAGGACATGTGTTTGTTGATGGTTATCCAACGAAAGGATATAAAAATGCAAATGGTGACTTAGATTCATTAATTGATTTTCAAAAAGATATAGTTTCGCCAATTTCATTTTATGATGCAACACTTTCAACCTTAACAGGTCGTGTGACTGGTGGCGTTGTTGAACAAGCAAAACCGCTTGGATTTGGATTGTCTAAAAATAATTTAGGATATGGAAAGCTGTCACTTACACTTCAAACATCTGTAGCAGGGTTATTGCGTGATACTAAAGATTCAATTGCAACATCGGGTAATGCAAAAATAAATTCAAGCTATACCATATATAAAAACAACATTACTATTTACCCTGATACAGCAACAGGCGAATACGCAGTACAATTACCTCCTGAAAGTTATTTATTTACGAATGCAGTGGTTGGTAAACTCGATAATGTCGACGATTATACATTCGACAAGCAAGATTTAGGAAGTCCTTTTTCTATTGATATTAACATTAAAGATAGTTCAACTTATCGTTATCTTGATACAATAAAAATAGGGAATAAAAATACATATAAGAAAGACTCTGTACTTTATCGATTCAATAAACGTTTCGATTTTACATGGCGAAATATCCCAACAATTCAGGTTTTGCAGAAAAATCAAGCCTTATATGGCGATTCAATAATTGTTTTTAGCAATGATAATGGAAATCCTCTTGATACTTTACAATTGCACAATAATAAGGATAAGTCCTACACTTTGTCTTATCCAATTTTTCATCAATCAGCACCATATTCATTTATAATAAAAGTATTTGAAACATACACAAATAAAGTTACTCTTCACACGGATACAATTCCTCAATCGAACAGCGACTCTATTTATATTGCCAATAATTTATCGAAGATTAAAGCAATTGAAGGTGATACTCTAAATAATCTAGGAACAATGTCGTATACCTTTGTAGGTGGCGACCCCAATTTAACATCACCATATACATCTTCTTTTTCTGTTTTATGTAAGTACAAATTAGGTACCAGTTATAAAACAGTAAAAAATACTGATATCGTTGGTATAATTTTAGGTGGAGCAAGTAGTGGCGGTTCAAACTTTATTACTGCAGGTCCTACAAAATTGGATATGATTTTACGTGATCCTCCTGGAACAAATAGTAGTGTTTCGTTAGAAAAAGGTTCGACCATAACTTCTACCGAATCTGTTGCTGGTGCAATTATTCGAAATGCAGAAGTTACGGCTACAGCTCACATGGGAGTCGATCAGAAGATTGGAGTTGGTTTAGGTGTTATGACAATAACTGATGCTAGCTCAACCTTTGATGCTTCAGTTGGACTGAAGTCGAGTATATCGAATACCATTGAAGGAGTAACAAGTAATGTAACAACAAACACAGAACTTTGGTCAACAAGTTCAAACCCAACGTATGTTGGTAGTATGGGTGATATATTTATTGGTCATTCAACAAATATAGTGTTTGGAAAAACCAACAATGTGTATATTAAAAAAGATACAATAAATGGTAAAGACACTTCATATATAGCTACTGCAACAAGTTTCAGTAAATCACCTCAATTTGGAACGGCATTTATATACTCACAAAATCACATAAAAAATTATTTGATTCCAAACTTGATTTCTATTCGAAATAGTTTCTTTGCACAAGAACCACTTGTTTATATTCCAAAGGATAAAAGTAATCCAATGTATGTCAATAGCGTTGTGAAGAATGATACTGTAGGTGATGCATATACTTTTTGTCCGAAAATTCAGATGAAAAAATACAATGCTCTTCAAGCATCTGATTCAATTTTGGTTTATAATTCGTGGATCAATGAATGGAAACAAACTCTAGCCAACAATGAAGAAGTAAAGGTTAAATCAATCGAACAAGCAAGTGGATCGAATTATAATCATTCATTTGATGCTGGAGCGAGTTACCAAAGTACTGTAACGAACAATACATCGCATAGTATTACTGATAAATTTCATGCTGAGGTATTTATTACCGGAGGAATAAAAACAGGATTTGAAATTTCGGGAGTGGGTATTGATTTAGATTTAAAATCGGAATTGGGTCTTTCTATTGATGCTTCAACAGGAATTGAAAAACAAAATAGTATAACCTACAATTACACTTTAGCCGACGAAAATCAAGGTAATTATTTAAGTGTAGATGTAATTCCTGCAATCGATCATTTTGGCCCTGTATTCCGTACTCGGGGTGGTCAAACCATGTGTCCATATGAAGGTGAAGAAAAAACAAAGTATTTTGAACCCAATTTGCATGTATTAAACGTTGCTACCGAACCTCTCGAGAAACCACATATTTTGGTTAATGGAAATAAATCGGCTACACAAATAAATGTTCCCGCCAACTCACAAGCATACTTTACCCTAAATTTGCAAAATCTTTCGCAAGCCGGAAATACCGTATTATATGATATTGCAATTGTGGGTGCTAGTAATCCAAATGGAGCAGTCATTAAAATTGACGGACAAACTTTAGGAAATGGGTTAAGCTATACTATTCCTTCACTCAATGCAATTAATAAAACGCTATCGGTTGCAATGGGATTACCTAATATTTTCAAATACGAGAAAATAGGTGTTGTTATGCGTTCAAATTGTCAAGGCGATCCAACAAGCGACTTAGCTGTTATTGCTGACACAGTATTTATTGATGTTGAATTCACACCTGCTTGTACACCTATTACATTAATCGAACCTCTCGATAAATGGACAATGAATGTTGAAAATGCAACGGTATTGGCAAAAGCAAGTAACTTTAATAAAAACGAGCTCAATTTTGAGTCAATTACGCTTGAATGGAAACCGGCATCAAGTTCATCGTGGGCAATTCTAAAAACCTACTACAAAGACTCCATATTGTATAAAGCAGATACTAAAAACGATAAAGACAAAAAAGCTTTAATTGAAGGCGGATCTGTTCTCTATACTATGGACGGAAAAATTGGCGTAGATCAAAACTACGATGTTCGTGCCGTAACCCATTGTATCGATAAAGTTCAATCTTTATCAAACATTGCTTCGGGATTAAAAGATATGAAACCACCGCATGTTTTTGGAACACCTCAACCATCAACGGGTATTTTAAATCTAGGACAAGATATTTCGCTTCAATTTGACGAAGCTGTTGAAGCTGGATTGATCTCAAAATCGTACGTTCAAGTCAGTGGAACATTAAATGGATCATCTATTGCTCATGATGCTAGCTTAAATTTTGATGGAGCATCAGGATACGCTAAAGCCGATGGTTTCTGTTTTACCGAACAACCATTTACCGTTGAATTTTGGATGAAACGTACCGATAATAATGCAGTTGGAACAATTTTCTCAAGAGGAATAACCGAAAATGAAAAGTTGGAAATTGGAACAATTGCAAATGGGAAAATGCAAGTAACAATTGGTAAAACTATTTTCACCATCGACACTTTCCCTTGTTTCACAACAAAATGTCCAGCAGATGCATGGCACCATTATGCCCTAACTTACGACACCAATGGAACATCAATATTTTATGGTGACGATAAAATTTTATCAAGCAAGTATTTTGTAAAATATTCTCCTCGCGAAAGAAGTTCTATTTATTTAGGCCGTTCAGCAAATGGCAATAGTTTTGGTAAAGCTAATGTTGGGGAAGTTCGAATTTGGAATACAGCTCGAACCTTAAGTGATATTTATGGAAACATGAGTACTTATTTATCGGGTAGTCAACAAGGCTTAGTGGCATATTGGCCATTGAATGAAGGAACCGGATCGTTAGCTACAGATAGAGCTGCTTCGCATTCATTATCTATTAACACATCTTGGGAAATTGCTCTCGAAAATAAAGCTATGAACTTTGATGCAAGTAAACAACAAGCCTTATTACTTAATACTCGACAATTAACATTAAGTAATGAACATGATGCAACAATTGAGTTCTGGTTTAAAGCAGGAATCCAATCAAGTCGAGCTTGCTTACTTTACAATGGGGTAATCGACTCAACTGTTGCAGGATACAATCCAAAAGCTTTTGGTTTATTCTTAGAACCTACTGGTGTTTTAACAGTAACATCGGGCGGAATTACAAATGTTGCTACGTTAACAAATGTAAGCGATAATGAGTGGCACCATTTTGCACTTGTAATCGATCGTTTAAGCAATGTTCGTACATATCTTGATGGAGCTATTCAAAGTCAATTACCTACAACACTCTTTACTAGCATTGTAGGTTTAGATATGAGTATTGGTGCACGAAGAGCTCAAATTACAACTGACTCTGTTTCGACAATTCAATATTTCACTGGATTGATTGATGAAGTTCGAATTTGGGAAACAGCTCGAAAAGAAAGTCTTATTAATAGATACAAAAACACTAAGCTTCAAGGAAACGAAATTGGTTTGAGATATTATTTACCATTCGAAGCATATTGGAACATGTCGGGAACGCAAGTAATTCAAGAAAGCTTGAAGAATAATGTTGACTCAACGTTACAAATTGCTGAAAAAGCAGCTCGAACCGATACCGTAATTGTTAAACTGGTAAATGGTGCGTCATATTCACTTCAAGCACCTGCTGTAAAAGATGCACAACCATGCTCGGTTGTACCAGTTACGTTTGATGTAAACAACGATAAGATGATTATCAATTTACCTAAACAGTATGCTTCACTATATGAGCATTGTATCTTAGACATGAGTATAAAAAATGTATCGGATAAAAATGCGAATAGCGTAACATCTCCAATACAATGGTCTGCATTCATCAATCAAAACCCCGTTGTTTGGAGTGAAAATAGCAAGTCATTATCAATGTTGGCAGGTCAAGGAGAATCATTTACCGTTGATGTTGTAAATAATGGTGGTTTGGCTAAAAACTATGTAATTAACGGTTTGCCTGTGTGGTTAACTGCAAGTCCTCAGATGGGAATAATTCAACCGAATTCGTCAATTACGATTACTTTTACGGTTAATAATGGTTTAAATGTTGGATCATATAGTCAGATTATTAACCTCACTACTGACTATGGTTATGACGAAAAATTACAAGTAGACGTTACCGTAAAAGCTCAAGCACCAAATTGGACAGTTGATGCAAGTAAATATCAATATTCAATGAATGTGTTTGGCAAATTGCAAATTGATGGAATAATAGCAACCAACGAAAATGATTTGGTAGCAGCATTTGTCAATGGAGAATGTCGTGGAGTTACATCACTCAAATACTTAAGTTCTTTTGATTTATCGGAGGCAATGCTTTCAATTTACAGCAATAAACAATCGGGTGATAGTATAAAATTATTAGTTTGGGATGCTAATACAGGTATCATTTACTCAAATGTTACACCAACGTATACTTTCACTTCTGATGTAGTGATTGGCTCACCAAAGAGTCCCGTACTTATTTCTTGCGACAATACCGTTCAGAATACTTTAACATTCAATAATGGTTGGAATTGGATATCGATTAATGTAGCAAATCCACAATCGAACTCAGTTGAAAGTATTCTTGGAAGTGTTGGAAGTCCTTCTGATGAAATTTGGGGGCAAAAATCAGTTTACGATCAATACAGTACACAATCGGGCTGGAGTGGTTCACTCGATATTACAGGATTAGATCCACAAAGTATGTATAAACTTCATCTAACAAAAGCAGGTGTTGCTTTAGTTAATGGAAAAATAGTTGATACTGATTCTGCCAAAGTTACTATAGTATCTGGATGGAACTGGATAGGTTTTGTCCCTCAATTCAATGAATCGGTAAACGAAGCATTAGCATCGTATGGTCCACAAGATGGAGATCTTATTAAGAGTCAAAAAGCATTCTCAATGTATTACAAAGGTCTTGGATGGATTGGTACTCTTTCTATTATGGAACCAGGTAAAGGATATATGCTTCAAACTTCAAAAGCATCTACACTTGTGTATCCTAAAGAAGGATTATTGAAAAGCTTTGTTGACGAACAAGGTGTAGTAGCTCCTAAAATATTAGGATATACTGGTGGCAATGCAAAATCAAATGCTACCATTCTAGCACAACTTGACGATAGCAGCATAGATCTTACTGGAAAAGTTTTGGCTTTATATAGTGGTTCAAAATGTAACGGTTTTGCTTTACCAATGACGTTATCGACAGGGAAAAATCTCTTTTTCTTAGTTGCTGATGATGTAACTGATACAAATAAACTAAGCTTTGCATTGGTTGATACTTTAACAAATGAAAAGACTGCTTTTACGAATCAATTGACGTATTCAAGTAATAGTATTAATGGTAGTATAAATAATCCTTATCTTCTTAAAAGCGAAACGTTGAGTACCTCAACAGATGTAATTACTGCTTTCGATGAAGGTTCTGTTTATCCTAATCCGTTCCACAACACATTACATGTTTCGGGAAATCTTAATGAAGAATCAATTGTACATATTCGAATCATTGATGTTTTAGGCAAGGAAGTATTCAATCACCAAACTATGAAAGCTAAAGGAGCTTATTCAATTGATCTTAATAATCAAAGTTCAACGTCAATTGATAAACTAACTCCCGGTTGGTATACTATAGAAGTAAATACTAATTCAGGTACATTCCACAGTAGCATATTGAAACAATAGTTTAAAAGGAAACAGTCCCGTCATAATCATAGTCGGGACTGTTTTTATATAAACTAATAAAGCTAATTTTAGAATCAAAATGAAGATAATACACATAAAAAAACTATTCAGTTTCATCCTGTTATTGTTTGCAACGAGCTTTATAAAAGCATCGGCTCCGTTATGGAGCATAAATGAAGCAGCATTCAATAATGTAATGACTATAACAGGAGTTGTAACTATTTCGGGCACGGAGCTAACAAATTCAAACGATATGATAGCTGCCTTTGTTGGAACAGAATGTCGAGGGGTAACACATTTATTGCCTTCAAAAACATTCAATCATTCATTTGCTTATTTAATGATAATGAGCAATACTCAAGGTGAAACGGTTCATTTTAAGGTTTATCGAAGTGCCGAAGATTCAATAATTGACATAAGCGATACTCGAGTTTTTAATACCGATCAAATGCTTGGTAATCAAGAATTGCCATATATCTTTTCAACCGAGAAAGTTAATGCTACGTCAATCCTTTCAGTATCGCTTGGCAATGCAGGCGAAACATCGAAAATTGATAATAGCAAAAATACAATTACTGTAACCGTTCCATTAGGGACTGATGTTACCTCAATTATTCCCGATGTAATAAGTTCTTTGGGTTCTCAATCACAAATTGGAGGAAAAACTATTACAGAAACAACAGTTGTAAATCTTACAACAGCTGTAGTTATTACCGTAATAGCTCAAGATGGAACAAAAAGTAATTGGACAATATCGGTTATTTATAACACAGTACCATTAACATTTTCTGTTACCAATGGAACTACACCGATTGTTGGTGCTACGATTTCTGTAAAAGGATATACTGATATAATAACTGACAGTAAAGGCGAAGCTACTTTTAATGTAAAACCACAAACAGATGTTGTTTTTACCATTAAAGCTTCAGGTCAAAAAGATACCTCGGCTACTGTAACGATAGGGGATCAAAACATTATCAAAGCTATTGATTACAGTACCATAATAAAAAGCTATTCTGTTTCTTTTGTCATAAAAGATGGATCAACACTCCTTGTTGGAGCAAAAGTAACTTTAGATGGCTATGGTGAATTGATTACTAATTCGCTTGGTAAAGTAACATTTACAAATGTTACAGAGAATATTAAGCTTGACTATATTATTAAATCAGAAGGCTACAAAGATTCTATTGGAACAATGCTTCTTAAAACAAACGATACATTGATTACCATTCAACCAACCATTATTGGCTATAAAGTCGTTTTTGTTGTTAAGAATTCACAAGGAGCTATTGCTAATGCAAAAGTTAGTCTTGTAGGATATGGCGATAAAGCTACCGATGCATTAGGAATGGTGACATATACTAATGTTAAACCTCAAAATATTGTAAGCTTTGAAATTAAAGCTCAAGGATGTATCGATAGTGCTGCTTCTTTTACAGTTTCATCATCTGACATCGTGAAGACGATATTATTGAAAGATAGTATAAAAGCACTTTCGGTTAGCTTTGTCATAAAAGATGGTTTAAATCCAATAACAGGAGCAAAAGTGACGTTAGATGGTTATGGCGAGTTAATAAGCAATTCGCTTGGCAAAGTTTCGTTTGCCAATGTTAATGAAAATCAAAAGTTAAGCTTTATTATTAAGGCTACTGGATATACTGATTCAATTGGGACTATCCTTCTTAAATCAAACGATACATTGATTATCATTCAACCAATTGTTACTGGTTATAAAGTCGTTTTTGTTGTTAAGAATTCACAAGGTGTTATTGCTAACGCAAAAGTTAGTCTTGTAGGATATGGAGATAAAGTTACCGATGCATTAGGAATGGTGACTTATGATAATATTAAACCTCAAAACATTTTAGGATTTAGCATTAATGCTCTAGGATGTGTCGATAGTGTTGCTACGATTACATTGACTAACTCAGATATCATACAGACAATACAATTGAAAGATATTGCAAAGGAAAATATTTCAGTAAGTTTTATAATAAAAGACGGGCTTAATCCAATTGCAGGAGCAAAAGTAACATTAGATGGTTATGGCGAATTAATAAGCAATTCACTTGGTAAAATTACTTTTACTAATGTTCTTGAAAACGAAAATCTTGATTATATCATTAAAGCTACTGGTTATAATGATTCTTATGGAACTTTAGTCCTTAAAGGAAACGACACATTAATAACCAAACAGCCAAGTATTATTGGGTATAAAGTAGTTTTTATTGTTAAAAATTCACAAGGAGTTATTCCTAATGCAAAAGTTAGTCTTGTAGGATATGGCGATAAATTTACCGATGCATTAGGTATGGTAACCTATACCAATATTAAACCACAAGATATGCTAGGCTTTGGGATCAAAGTTCAAGGGTATATTGATAGTGTTGCCACATTTACAATGACATCAACGAATACCACAAAAACAATCATTTTAAGAGAAATTCCTACTGCAAATAAAATAGAGGAAATAGAGAACATGGTTGTTTATCCAAATCCATGTAAAAATGAAATAACGATACAATTACCTCCAAGTAGCATTCACTTTAAGATAATAGATTCGAAAGGTCAATTGATGTTTGAATCGACATCTCAAATAAATCAAGAATTTAATACTGAGATACTACCAGTAGGTATTTATTACATAACTAGTTATTCTGTTGATGGGATGAACATAACTCAATCAATAATAAAAGAATAAAACCTTAGAACAAAGTAGAGGCTATCAAGAAAAGATAGCTTCTTCTTTGTTGAGAGCCTAGATTTTATTGATTTGCTACTTATACAGGGAAATTGCTGTTCGAAGAGGGAAATTGCCTCTCTGAACAGCAATTTGCTGTTTAAAGATCCAACGAAGTATATTTGAACAGGAATTTTCCTCTATAAGCTCCGACATTCCCTCTTTTAGTGAGATTATTCCCTCATTTTGCTTCGACGTTCTATAAAAAAGAGGAAATAATCCCTCTTTTAGATTCAATAACGGAGGTCTGAGCAGCAATTTGCTATTCAAGACTCCGATGTCGGAGTTCAGAACAGCATTATTTCTCCATTTTCTTTAAAAAACGAATTTCAACTCTCCGGTTTTTCTGTTTATTTTCGGTAGATGAGTTTGTTGCTATTGGTTTTGAGCTTCCAAAACCGCTTGTTTCAATTCGAAATGTATCTATTCCTTGCGAAACAAGAAATTCTTTAACTGCATTTGCTCTGTTTTGCGATAGTTGAATATTATGATCTTCATTACCTTCATTATCGGTATGTCCTTCAATCGAGATTACAAGATTGACATTTTCTTGCAATAATTGAATTAAACGTTTCAGTTCGAGATTCGATTCCATACGAAGTTCAAATTTGTCGGTATCGAAAAAAACATTATTTACAATAACAGGAATATTCTTTTCAAGCATGTTTTTTATTGAAACAAGCGTTAAATCTTTTGTTACTAGTACTTGCTCGTTTTTTGTTTGAAGATTGATATTCTCACTCATTGGATAATATAATTGTCGTGAAATATAAAATCCATAATTGTGTCCCATTGGCAATATCACAACATAGGCACCTGTAATTGGATCACTCGAAAAATTTGCAATTTCAAGACCTGTTTCTAAATCTTCAACTTTAATGTCGGCACCCAATGTTCGCCCATTATCATCTTTAATTATTCCTGATATCATTGCTACTTTTTCGGGTCGCATTGCATCGGGCAAATCGGTTTCGAATATGTCGATATTATTATTCGTATTTACCGAAAAATAGGCTTTTGTACCATCGGTAGTGATTTTATATCCATTATCATCGCCGGTACTATTCATGTATTTCCCAAGATTTACAGGTTCACTCCAATCGACCCATGAGCTATCGTTTAATCGAGTGCTTTTAAACACATCGCTACCGCCAAGACTTCCGTGACCTTCGGAACAAAAATAAAGCGTTTTACCATCGGGGTGTAAATAAGGGTAGCGATCGCACCAAGGAGTGTTTATTGTAGTTCCTAAATTTAGTGGAGTTGACCAGCCTGTTTTTGTTCGAAAAGTAATATAGATGTCGAATCCATCTTTACGATCTTTTGCTGGAAATTGAACTCCTTGTTTCGACCAACCTTCCGATGAAAAAATCATTGCTCTACCATCGGAAGTGTACACCGCATCGCCATCCCAACCTTGCGTATTTACATTCGAAACTGGTTTTGGAGGTAACCATCCTGCATAGGTTTTTTCGCTGTAAAAAATATCTCCATTATAATACAATCCAATTTTTGTTTCATCTGCCGAAACGGTTTCGGGGGCTTCATTACCTGTTTTTGAACTTATTTGTTTTAGTAAAACAGGAGTTGCCCAACCTTTATCGGTTTTATCGGACACGAATATATCTTCGTTGCCCAAATTATCGGCTCGGTTCATCCCACAAAAGTACAGATGTTTGCCATTTGCAGAAATGACTGGACTGTATTCATGCCCCTTAACGGTGTTAATTACTGGACCTAGGTTTCGTGCTTCGGTTGGTGCTTCAACTCGGTTTATTGTGGCTGCAAACGAGTTGAAATCAGCATCATTCCCAAAGTAACTAGCTTGTTGTTTTATTATTTCGCTTACCCTACTCCATTGTTTTTTATCGATATAGGGTTTTGCTACTTTTTGGAGAACTAAAAATGCCGAATGTCGAGGAGCTGCTTTCGAAATATAATTGCTACATTTTGTACGGTTGGCATCAACAACAAAATCGAAACAACGATTCATTTGACCAAATTTATAGAGTTCCTTATCTGCTGTAATCAAACTATCGAATGGGAAAGAGCGATAGTACATTTCAAACTGTTCGATTGACAGAAATTCACCATCGGCTGTATAATAGCTATACAGTTTCTTCCAGGCTTTATCAGTTTTAGGATTGTTAGGAAATTTTTGAACTAAATTGTCGTAATAATCAATTGGTTTATTGTCGTTATAATCTTTAAATGCTTCGTATTCTATAATTATATCACGAGCACGTTGAGCAGGTTTTTCGTTTTTGTAATTGCGTACAAATTTCTTGAGAGCGTCAATATCTGTTGGGCTAATTTTTTTGTAAGCATCCATTGCAATAGCATACCGAATTGCTTGAATTTTTGAAATACTTACCTGATAGTTTTTAAGAATCCTATCGCGATTCGATTTATCCAAACTATTATAAATAAGCTCGGCATGTACTGCAAAATAATAAGCCGAATCTAAATCAAGCTTACTACAATCGGGTGCCGAAAAAACTAATGCAAGACCGTAAAATGCAGGTACTAATTCTTTGTTTTTCTTAAAAGCTTTACGGAAAATATGTTCCGCTTCAACATATTTCTTTTCATTTACCAACTCAAAACCTTTTGTTGGACTTTGCGAAAACGAAACTTGAGCACAGAAAACAATTGAGAAGAAAAAACAAACGAAAAATTTCACGTAAACAATGTGTTAGTTCAAGAGTGAAAGATACTAAAAATGTATTACACTCGCACAATTGTTACGGTATCATAAAATGATATCCCAATGATGCTGATATTGGCAATATTTCGCGATTGAGAGTTATATTATTATCTTTTATATATGTGTCGATTTCTGAACTTCTGATTGGGATTAAAAGAGAAACAGATAAAAAGCTTTTAAATGTTTCTGAGAATCGAATGTCGCAACCTATTCCCAAAGTTGGTCCATAAAATTGTTTGTATGCATTTGCATGATTCTTCAAAGTAAATTCTTTTTGTTTCGAATCTGTTTTTATTAGTGTATTATATCCATACATTCCTAAAATATAGAAACTTGTTGGTGAATGCATTGGTACCTTATTGAATCGTATTTTTAAGCCAACATTATATCCAATACCAGCAAAAGTATATCCTAATCCTCCAAAAACACCTATTTCACGCATGGGATATAATAGAATATTAACACCAAACCCTCCGTAATCTTGTCCAATTCCAAAACCAATCGATTTAGTGTCTAATATATAATTTTGCTTACTTGAATCAATGTTTATTTCATCTTTGCTAAAATGAATTGTTTTAATATCAAGTCGGCTCATTTGATTATGGGTAGCTTCACCATTAGAGCTCGAATTATAGAAAACAGAATTTGAATCAATATCAATGACCTTTCCTATTTGAATTGTTCCATCTTTTTTAAAAATAGTATCTTGACTTTGACTTTTATATGCAATAAAAACGAAGAAGAAAATGATAAAAATATTTGATTTCATTATACGTTCCATTATAAATATTTACGAAGCCCCACAAAACATCCACCACTAATAACATACGATTGTTCATTCATAATAGAACGAATAGACGTTTGAATAAATGGACCAAATTCTATTGAAAATGTTTTAGATAACGAATATGAAATGCTTGGTTCAAAAGATGCAAAAAGAGCAAATGATTTAAGTTTCATCGTGGAAATATCGACGCATTTATTCGAATTTGAATCGTAAATAAATCCTGTTTTGCTTGTTACAAATGCAGAAGTTAAACCCAATCCAACACCAGCTGATGTTCTTTTAGAAACTTGCCAAATATATTTTAAATGACATGGAATTATTAACCATTTAATACTATAACCAACATGTTTAATTTCGGTACTATTACGTTCAGTAATATTATACCATTGTCGAGGTACAGAAATAAATGTTGAATCATATTTAACGATATGATTTCCTTGTAAATCGTAATAATCTCCAATTTTATATTTCTGCCACATTTGAATTGTATCTTTTCGCAATTCATAGTCGACAACTTTCGTTGTTTTTTCACTTTCCGAAATACCTCTTTGCCAATAGCCTCCAACCCCAATTTTACATTCAATATTTTTGTGTTTGCAACCAAAACTCACATTTGCTGATAACGACAAATCTCCTAAATTTTTAGCTTCAGGCATAATATCGGAATATTGTGGAGATATACTTACTTCACCAAACCATTCATTTTTAATCTTGGTTGAAGGAGTTACAACAACTAAAACAGGTGCTTCTTTGGGAATAATTTTGGTTATAGTGTCATATACTTTAAGAGTATCATATATTACAACATGTTTAGTTTTCGTAATTTTAATAGTGTCGTAGGTGTGAATTGTGTCGAGAATAACTCGATGAGCTATAGTTTCAGTTGTTTTTTCTATTGAAGGGAATGCAGGTATCACAATAGCTTGCATTGGAGCCTGATGTTTATTTGTAATGACAATATATTTCCCCATTTCATAAAACACCATGTCTTTGTTATTGATTAGACATTGTAATATTTCTTTTAAAGTAGCATTTTGAAGCTTTAGAGTTACTGTTTTTTGAGTATTAAACATTTGTGGATTGTACATAAAATGTACTCCGGCTTTTTTTTCAATAAGCAAAAGTGCCTTTTCGGTAGTTTGTTTTTGAATGTTTACACTTATCAGTTTAGATAAAAGCACTGAGCCGGCATACATTTTCGATGTGCCGGCTCCAATAAAAAACAACAGTAAACTGCTAATTACTAATACCCTAAACTGCTTCCCTACCATCAATTCTTTGTATTGTCTGTCAATAGTATTGTATTGCCTTTTTCTACTGTTTTCAAATTATACATAATTGTAATAAGCTTTAAAACAGAATCGATTTTAGGTTCTTTAAGCTTTACCGTTAATTGTTGATTGTTATATTTTGTATCGAGTAATAATGTTGTATCAAAATATGACCCTAAAGTAGTAATTACTTCTTTTAATGGAGTTGCATTAAACATTAATTCCCTCTGTTTCCATGCTAAAGCATTTATGAAAAAGCCTTTTATTGCAGAAAATTCGTTGTGAGCAAAATATGCAGATTGACCTGCAGTAAGTATAATTGATTTTGTTTCGTCAGTTATTGAACTTACTTTTACTCGTCCTCGGGTAACACTTACAACAACCGAATCGGCATTACGTGCATTCACATTGAAAGCCGTTCCTAAAACTTGAACTTTAATTTTTCCAGCCTCAATTTCAAACGGGCGAGTTGCATCGTGTTTTATATCAAAATAAGCCTCTCCAGTCAATTGTGTTAATCGTTTTTCACTAACATCTGTTCGATATTGCAACGAACTTTTTTTATTAAACTCAACGATACTTTTATCAGGTAAAGAGTATGTTGACTGCTGAGAATTGCATGCAAATGAAATAGATGATTGTGATGGCTTTATTTGTTGTTTTAACACGAAGAATATGCTACTTCCTAATAGAATTGCCACAACTGCAGCAACAGCAAACCAAGAACGAAAAGTAATTGACTTTGCTGTCTTTTGTGTTGATTTTTGGAAATCGGCAAAAGCATTTTTACCATCAAATGAATTTCGAAGTGGAGCATACGTTGTGCTGTAAAACAACTCTTTTACTCGTTGGAATTCTGCCTTATGTGTTTCGTTACTACGAACCCATGCTGCAAGCATGTCTATCTCATTGCCAGTAGCTTGACCAGCAAAATATCTCCATAAAAGAGCTTCTGAGATTATTGATTCATTTGTGTTCATTGTTTCGAATTATTATTTTATATGTATTATATAAAGAATTAAAAATGCACCAGCTGGAACCAAAGCTTTTAGCTTTTTACGCAATTGTTTTGTTGCGTTCGTTAAATGGCTATCAACCGTGCGATGCGATATATTTAATTGGGTTGCAATTTCTTTATAGCTTAGTCCTTGCATTCTATTAAGTTCAAATACTGTTCGACATTGTGTTGGAAGTTGCGAAATAGCTTCTTCAATTTCAACACATTGTTCTTCACTTATTAATTCATCGGTAAATTCCATTTTTAAAGTATGTAAATATTCCTCTGAATCGGTCATTGGTTTTATTTTGATATCACGTATTTTATTTAAACAAGCATTGTGTACACAATGAAAAATATATGTTCGGAGATACTCAGTATTCTGAAGTTTCTCATTCTTTTCCCAAAGTTGAATTAACGTTTGTTGAACTATATCCTGA
>Ga0302215_10001146_pt1 | contig 19200 bp, 16 predicted proteins | sample II_Fen_N3_1_FD_194580 | JGI IMG/M metagenome (GOLD analysis project Ga0302215, IMG submission 194580) | Peat permafrost microbial communities from Stordalen Mire near Abisko, Sweden - II_Fen_N3_1 | ecosystem: Environmental > Terrestrial > Soil > Wetlands > Permafrost | place: Sweden: Abisko...
GTCACTAACAGGCTGATTGGTTGATTGATAATTCAAATCCCATCGTTGCAAATTCTGAAGGGTTATTGAAAACCGCAGTGGGGCATGCGCAAATTTTTTGGTTATTCCTAACTCAACATTAAACGGCATTGTTTCAATATGTTGAACGCCTTCATCCGAATAATATCCTTTCAACTGAGTTCCCATGTTTCTTAAAACCAATCCGGCGGAAAATAAATTAGCTGAGTCGTTATAACTAACACCGGCATCCATTGCCAAACCGAAACTTGTATATGTCTCTAAAGCCGAATAAACCGGTTTAAGTGTAGCACCAACGGTAATTCTATTCGTTAGCGGGCGCGCGTACATAATATTTAAGGCCATATCTTTGGCTGTAAAATACGTGTCGCCTGTCTGATCGTTTAATTCAGTTGTATACTTAAATTTTCCGTAATCAACATATTGAATACCAATGGAAAAATAATTTTTATCACCAAAATTTCTCCCATAAACAGCCGAACCAAACTGAATATCAGCCAGATAATTAGCCATATTCAACCCAATCATATTATTGGTCTCGGAAGTCAATAATGCAGGGTTTGCAAATGCAAAATTTATATCATTGTCCCGTAAAGAAACATTTGCACTTCCTAAAGCTGCTAGTCGTGATGAAACAGGTAAATCCAGAAACTGATAAACTCCGGTTCCTGCCTGTGAGAAAACCTGAAAATACAGTAAAATGAATAAAATGAACGTTATTAATCTCTTTATCATCAATTTTTATTTATTGAAATATATGCAAAACAGAATAAAATCTGAAATTAAACTAGATTTCTCAAAAAAACAGCCAAAGATACATTATTTTTGCGGACTGAAAGTGTGGAAATAAAATTTCTATTTGCATAAACGGTAAAAAAGTGTAAAATTATATTTTTACCCGAAAAAAAATTGAATTTAATCCGGAGTTAATAATAATTATCTTTTTACGACCCACACAAATAAACATTTCAAAAAAAATCGTACTTTTGTTTGTTTGAAAAACATAACAAATAACTGAACCTTTCACGAACGACTGAAACATTTGACAATTCAAGCGTTTAATGTTACAAAACACAACAGATGAAAACAGAAATATACGAAGAAAAAGCAGTTTTGGTTGGAGTTATAACTCAAAATCAGGGCGAAGAAAAAGCAAGGGAATACCTGGACGAATTGGCTTTTCTGGCTGAAACAGCAGGGGCTTCTCCCGAAAAAATATTTTTCCAACGCGTGGAATATCCAAATCCAAAAACGTATGTCGGACCGGGCAAGTTGATTGAAATTAAGAAATTTGTAGATGAAAATGAAATTGGCGTTGTCATCTTCGATGATGAATTATCACCTAAGCAGCTCCGAAATATCGAAGCAGAACTGAAAGTTTTAATCCTTGACCGAACCAGTTTAATTTTAGATATTTTTGCAAAACGGGCACAAACTGCCAGTGCAAAAACACAGGTGGAACTGGCTCAGTGCCAATACATGTTGCCCCGTTTAACACGGCTTTGGACTCACCTCGAACGTCAAAAAGGTGGTATAGGGATGCGTGGACCGGGTGAAACTCAAATTGAAACCGACCGACGTATTATTCTTACCAAAATTTCATTGCTCAAACAAAATCTGAAAGATATTGACCAACAGATGAGTACGCAACGAAAAAATCGGGGAAAAATGGTACGTGTGGCATTGATTGGATATACGAACGTAGGAAAATCAACATTAATGAATCTGATCAGCAAATCGGATATTTTTGCCGAGAACAAACTATTTGCCACATTGGATACTACTGTCAGAAAGGTTATTATTGAAAATTTACCGTTTTTACTTTCCGATACGGTTGGTTTTATCCGTAAATTGCCACATCATTTGGTTCAATCATTTAAATCTACATTGGACGAAGTTCGTGAAGCGGATTTATTGCTTCATGTAGTGGATGTTTCACATTCTAATTTTGAAGAACAACTGGAAGTGGTAAATCAGACATTGAAAGAAATTGATCCGGTTGAAAAACCCATGATATTGATTTTCAACAAAATTGATGCGTTTTCTTATTCTCCAAAAGATGAAGATGATTTAGGGCCGGTAAAGCGCGAAAATATCAGTCTGGAAGAATTAGAAAAAACATGGATGTCCAACATGCACGACAACTGCATTTTCATTTCGGCCCGCGAAAAACTAAATATCGACAGCCTGAAAGAACTTATGTATGAAAAGATTAAGGCTATCCATATCGAACGATATCCGTACAACGATTTTTTGTTTCAGCAATATACTGACATTGAAGAATAACATTACAAAAAGGAAATAATATGATTAAATACCGTCAATTAATCGACAAAGAAATTGCAACCTTAACGGTTTATGGTTGCTCGGCAGAAAATTGGAGTGACGTTCAGGTTGTTGAAGACTTTTCGCCGGCGTTTATTTCAAATGTTCATTTCTCGGGCAAGGTTTTTCTCGGAACTTTTCAAAAAATCTTTGAATTGTCGGGTGGTGTAAAAAAACATGCTGGCGTTTATGATTGTGTGCTTCATAATTGCATTGTTGAGAACGATGTTTTCATTGACAAAATCCACAATTACATTGCCAATTATACCATCGGCGAAGGTTCGTATATCGAAAATGTAAATTTAATGGTTGTCGACGGGTTGTCTTCATTTGGAAACGGAGTGAAAGTGCCGGTAATGAACGAAGGCGGTGGTCGTGAAATCCCCATATTCGATTATCTTTCAGCGCCTTTGGCTTACATTCTTACGTTGTACCGTCATCGTCCGCAGGTTATTCAAAATTTGCAGAAGCAAATTGATTTATATGCATTAGCCCAGCAATCGGATAAAGGAACGGTTGGAAAAAACGTGCGGATTGTAAATTGTGGAAGTATAAAAAATGTCCGGATAAATGATTTTGCAGTGGTGGAAGGTGCATCATTGCTCGAAAACGGCACTATCAACAGCAACCAACAAGCCCCGGTGGTTATTGGTTCGGGTGTAAAATGCAACGATTTTATTATCAGTTCGGGCGTTTCCATAACCGATTCTACGCTGGTTTCACGTTGTTTTATCGGTCAGGGTTGCATTATGGGAAAACATTATTCTGCCCTCGATTCGCTCTTTTTCTCCAATTGTCAGGGAATGCACGGTGAAGCAACGGCTATTTTTGCCGGACCATATACCGTTTCTCATCATAAATCCACGTTGTTGATTGCCGGAATGTTTTCATTTCTGAATGCAGGTAGCGGTTCAAACCAAAGCAATCACATGTATAAACTCGGTCCGATTCATCAGGGAATTGCCGAACGCGGTGCTAAAACCACCAGTGATTCGTACTTACTCTGGCCGGCAAAAATCGGAGCTTTCACACTGGTTATGGGCCGTCATTACAAACATTCCGACACTTCCGATTTGCCGTTTTCGTATCTGATTGAAAATGCCACAGAAAGTTTTCTGGTTCCCGGCGTCAATTTACGAAGCGTTGGAACCATACGTGATGCGCAAAAATGGCCGAAACGCGACAACCGGAAAGACAACCGTAAACTGGATCCGATCAATTTCAATCTGCTCAGTCCATACTCTATCGGCAAAATGATGAAAGGTTTGGAAGTTCTGAAAAATCTTCAACATATTGCCGGTGAAACAACCGATGTTTACACCTATCAGAATTGCAGCATAAAAAATTCGTCGTTGAAGAAAGGGATTGACCTTTACAGCATTGCCATCAATAAATTTTTAGGAAATTCTTTAATTAGCCGTCTTCAGGATTTTGAATTCCAAAGCATTGAAGAAATCAGAGACCGACTGAAACCCGACAACGAAAAAGGTTTTGGCGAATGGATTGATTTATCGGGTTTAATTGCCCCAAAAAATGTGATTGATAATTTATTGAATTCCATTGAACAAAACCAATTCAATCTGGATGAAATTCAACACGAATTTGAGGAAATGCATAATCAATATTACAATTATGAATGGACCTGGGCAACGCAAAAACTCGAAAAACATTGGGGAAAAGTCATTCAAAAAGTTACTGTGGATGAAATTATTACATTAGTTGAATTGTGGAAAAATTCGGTTGTCAAACTGGACCAACTCATTTACAACGATGCAAAAAAAGAATTTGACCTGAATTCAAAAACCGGTTTTGGTGTGGATGGAAACGAAGAACAAAAACATCAGGATTTTGAATCGGTACGCGGAAGTTTCGACAGTAATACTTTTGTTATTGAAGTTCTTAATCATATTAAAATAAAAACTGATTTAGGTAATGAGCTAATTACCAGATTATCAAAATTAAATAGAAAAAAAACAGTACATGAACAACTTTAATTTTCATAGTCCGACATTTTTTGCATTTGGAAAAGGTAGGGAAAACGAATCCGGAAAATTGGTAAAACGTTTTGGCGGAACCAATGTATTAATTCATTTTGGTGGTGGAAGTGTCATCAAAAGCGGTTTACTCGAACGCGTAAAGGCTTCATTGGCAGCCGAAAGCATTACATTTACAGAACTTGGCGGAGTTCAACCTAATCCACGCAGCGGATTGGTTTACAAAGGAATAGAAATTTGCAAACAAAAAAATATTGATTTTGTACTGGCTGTAGGTGGCGGAAGTGCCATTGATTCGGCTAAAGCCATTGCACTCGGAGCTTTGTATGATGGCGATTTCTGGGATTTTTACGAAGGAAAGCGAATTGAAAAAGCATTGCCGGTGGCTACTATTCTAACTATTTCTGCTGCAGGAAGCGAAGGTTCGATGGGAACGGTTATTACGCACGAAAATGGCATGTTGAAACGTGCTGCCAACGGCGATCCGTTGCGTCCCGTTTTTTCCATTCTGAATCCTGAATTAACCTGCACATTGCCAAATTATCAGACTGCCTGCGGTTCCACCGATATGATGGCACACGTGATGGAACGTTATTTTACAAATACGAAAGACGTTGAAATTACCGATCGTCTTTGCGAAGGAATTTTATTGACCATTATCAAAGAAACACCAAAAGCATTGGCTGATCCGAACGATTACGAAGCTCGTGCTAATTTAATGTGGGCAGGAATGGTGGCTCACAATGACACTTGTGGCGTTGGACGTCAGGATGACTGGTCGTCGCACAATATGGAACACGAACTTTCAGGATTGTACGATGTGGCTCACGGTGCCGGTTTGGCAGTTATGTTTCCGGCGTGGATGAAATATGTAATGCACCAAAATGTGATGCTTTTTGCACAATTTGCCGTGCGTGTATGGGGCTGCGAAATGGACTTTCAGAATCCGGATAAAACGGCTCTTCAGGGCATTCAACGCTACGAACAATTTATGACTTCAATAGGCATGCCGATTCGCTTTTCAGAACTTGGTGCAAAAGCCGAAGACATTCCTACATTGGTAAAAACGCTGGGCTTGGGCAACCGGACTTTAGGAAGTTTTATAAAACTGACTGAAAAAGATGTTGAAGAAATTTACAAGTTGGCGGTGTAAAAATTGAAAATTATGACAATTGTCAGACTTACAACATGTGATAATAGCATCGATGCTAACTTTATCAAGAATAATCTTGAAAATGAAGGTATTGAATGTTTTCTGACAAATGAGATTTCATCAACATTGGTTCCAGTCTACAATGGGATGATGAATGCCGGCATTCAGATAATGATTAATGAGGATGATTTGGAAAAAGCTTCAAAATTGATTGAACAGCCCGCAATCGAGAATCCAATAGTTTGTCCTAATTGTAATTCTCAATACATCAAGTTTGGTTTTGGGAATCGAAAAGGCCTTAAAATTCTTGGAGTAATTTTATCATTACTTGTAACTATTCCATTTGGCACAATAAAAAGAAATTATTATTGTATAGATTGTAAGACAGAGTTTTAATAAAAATGACAAACAAACCTCTCCATATTCCGTCACCAAATCTTACCCTGGAAATTAATCTCCCGAGTTCTAAAAGTATCAGCAACCGCGCGCTTATTTTGAATGCATTGGCTTACAGTCCGTATGATATTCAGAATCTTTCGGATTGCGACGACACACAGGCAACGGTGAAAGCATTGGATTCAAACGACACGACTTTCGATATTGGAGCAGCCGGAACAGCCATGCGATTTCTCACCGCTTTTTTATCGAAAACGGTTGGTGAGTGGATGATTACCGGCAGTGAACGTATGAAAAACCGTCCGATAAAACTCTTGGTGGATGCGTTGAACAGCCTTGGAGCACGAATTGAATATGTGGAAAAAGATGGATTTCCTCCGTTGAAAATTTTTGGAAGTGCGCTTATGGGAGGCGAAATTCAGCTAAACAGTGGTGTGAGTAGTCAGTATATTTCGGCTTTGATGATGATTGCACCCTATATGCAAAACGGACTGAAAATCATATTGGAAGGAAATATCATTTCGGTTCCGTATATCGAAATGACCATGCGAATGATGAAGGATTTTGGCGTGGAAGTATTGTTTGAAAATAATACAATTGATATAAAACCTCAGACTTACAAACCAACCAGATACAAAGTGGAATCCGATTGGTCGGCTGCTTCGTATTGGTACGAAATCGTGTCAATTGCAGGAAAAGGAGAGATTTTTCTAAACGGATTGAATCAAAACAGCTATCAGGGCGATAGCAAAACGGCTGAACTTTTTGAACAACTTGGAGTAAAAACCGAATATAAAACTGGAGGTGTATTGCTTACCCCAACCGGAAATTATACCGAAAAATTTGAATATGATTTTGTTAACCAACCGGATCTGGCACAGACTTTTGCAGTAAGCTGTTGCCTGAAGAATATTCCTTTCCATTTTAAAGGCGTTCAAAGTCTGAAAATAAAAGAAACCAACCGTATTGCAGCCTTAATAAAGGAACTGGCAAAGCTTGGCTTTGTGCTTTTCGAACCAACGGAAGGAGAATTGGCCTGGAACGGTGAACGTTGCGAGGCAGCCAACGAAATCAGCATTGCAACGTATGAAGACCACAGAATGGCCATGGCTTTTGCTCCAACTGCATTAGTAACTCCAATTACCATTGAAGAACCCCAGGTTGTCAGCAAATCGTATCCAAACTTCTGGAAAGACCTCGATCAGTTGACCCCTAACCCCTAAAGGGGAATTAAGCTACAATTATTTATTTGTAAAAGATTTTTTTTAAAAATTATAATCAAAAGACTAACTCAGTCCCCCTTTAGGGGTTAGGGGTTGTTAACTGTTGAAGCACTTCATACACAATCGGACACGTATATGCATTCTTAATAGAAAGATTATAAATCTGATAAAACCGTTTCCTGTCGGTGTGCGGATATTCGCGGCAGGCTTTGGGACGAGACTCGTAAATTGCACAATAATTATCATCACCTAAAAACGGACATGGCATGGATTGAAACACCATATCGCCATCTTCGTCAATTCGTAAATAGGCATTAATTACCGCTGAAGATTTCATTCGCAGCGCTTTAGCCATTCGTTCCACATCTTTATCGGTAATCCGCGGCCCTAAAGTACGGCAACAATTGGCACATTTCAGGCAATCGGTTCGTTCGGAAACCGCATCGTGCAAGTCATGAACCTCGACATCCATTTCTTCGAGTTTTTTTTTATTCTTTGAAAAAAAACGTTTCCATTCAGGTTCGGATTTTGCAGCGAGAGCACTTAAAAGTTTATAATCTAATTGTTTGTTCATGTGTACATTAAGCAATTTTTAGCGATTGCAAAAGTACATAAATATATATTAGAAACGCAATTCTATGGTTTTTTAATCAAAAAAACAGTATCTTTGCAGCCGTTTTATTTACAAACAAATCAATTTATGAGTCAACTAAGTGATGTGTTGGGACAATATGATGCGCCCCAGCAAGCTAAGGCAATGGGCGTTTATCCCTATTTTCGTCCGATTGAATCCGATCAGGATACAGTTGTAACTATCGACGGAAAACGAGTATTGATGTTTGGTTCAAACAGCTATTTGGGACTTACCAATCACCCTCGTTTGAAAGAAGCAGCCATTAAAGCTGTGGAAAAATATGGTACAGGTTGTGCCGGTTCACGCTTTTTGAACGGAACTCTTGACATTCACATTGAATTGGAAGAACGACTTGCAAAGTTGGTTCACAAAGAAGCAGCGTTGGTTTATGCAACCGGTTTTTCTGTAAATTCTGGCGTTGTACCTTGTGTTACCGGTCGTGAAGATTATTTGATTTTTGATGAATTTGACCATGCTTCCATTATTGAAGGTAAACGGTTGGCTTTTTCCAAGCAATTGAAATATCGTCACAATGATATGGATGAGTTGGAAAGATTACTCCAGAAATGCGAACCGGATAAATTAAAACTAATTGTTGTTGACGGAGTTTTCAGTATGGAAGGCGATGTAGCAAAGTTGCCTGAAATCGTTGAGTTATCAAAAAAATACAATGCATCCATTTATGTCGACGAAGCTCACTCGTTAGGAGTCTTTGGTAAAACAGGAGCCGGTGTTTGTGAACATTTCGGAGTATCAAAAGATGTAGATTTGATAATGGGTACTTTTAGCAAATCGTTAGGAACCATTGGAGGTTTTATCGCTGCTGATGAAAATATTATCAATTATCTGAAACATAACTCACGCACTCTTATTTTCAGTGCTTCTATTACTCCAGCTTCAACCGGATGTGTGTTGGCAGCATTGGATGTTATGGAAGAAGAAACCTGGCGTAAAGATGCTTTGTGGGCAAATACTAATCGTGCTAAAGAAGGTTTCCTAAAAGCAGGTTTTGAGATTGGCCATACTGAAACACCAATTATCCCATTGTATGTTCGCGATAATACAAAAACATTCCAATTGACCCGTAATTTAATGGATGATGGCGTATTTGTGAATCCGGTTGTTTCTCCGGCAGTTCGCTCCGAAGATTCATTAATCCGGTACTCGCTTATGGCAACTCACACGTTCGATCAGATTGATGAATCCATTTTAAAGATATCGAGGGATGCCCGCAAATTGGGAATCATTCAATAATCATTTCGAAGGAATCACATTAAAATAAATTACCAGAATAGAACGAGTCTGAAAACAGATTAGTTCTATTCTTTGTTTTAAAATAACTGATGAGAATCAGACATACTTTCAACTTCTTAACTATCAACTTTCAACTAAAATGATTACAGTTTCAAATCTTGCCATACAGTTTGGCAAACGGGTTTTGTTTTCCGACGTAAACCTGAAATTTACCGCAGGTAATTGCTATGGCGTAATTGGTGCCAACGGTGCCGGCAAGTCCACGCTTATCCGCATGCTGAGCGGTGACCTTGATCCAACTCGCGGAAACATTCAGTTCGGCCCGGGCGAGCGTCTTTCTGTTTTGAAACAGGATCACTTTGAGTTTGATGAATTCACCGTTATTGATACGGTGATGATGGGGCACACGGTGCTATGGAAAGTGAAAGATGAAAAAGATGCTATTTACCTGAAAGAAGATTTCTCGGATGCCGATGGAATCCGCGCTTCGGAACTGGAAGATAAGTTCAACCAAATGAACGGCTGGAATGCCGAAAGTGATGCAGCTTCGTTATTGAGCGGACTGGGAATCAAGGAGGATTTGCATTACCAGCTAATGAAAGAACTGAGCGGTATGGAAAAAGTCCGCGTGTTGCTGGCCCGTGCGCTGTTTGGCAAACCCGATAATTTATTACTCGATGAGCCGACCAACGACCTCGATGTGGATACTGTTATGTGGCTCGAAAACTATCTGGCCAATTATGAAAATACCGTGTTGGTTGTTTCGCACGACCGTCACTTCCTCGATGCCGTAAGTACACACACCGTGGATATTGACTTTGGAAAAGTGCAGTTATTTGCCGGAAACTATACCTTCTGGTACGAATCGAGCCAACTGGCACTCCGTCAGCAACAGAATCAAAACAAGAAAGCCGACGAAAAACGCAAGGAACTGGAAGAATTTATCCGCCGGTTTAGCGCCAACGTGGCTAAATCGAAACAGGCAACCAGCCGTAAAAAAATGCTTGAAAAACTGAACGTGGAAGAAATTCAACCTTCGACCCGTAAGTATCCGGGCATCATTTTTTCGCCGGACCGCGATCCCGGAAACATGGTACTGGAAGTAGCAGGATTGGGAAAAACACTCGAAGACGGAACTGTTCTGTTCAAAGATGTGAACTTCAACGTGGAGAAAAACGACAAGATTATTTTTCTGTCGCGCGACCCGCGGGCTATGACTGCTTTCTTCGAAATTATCAACGAACACGATAAAGCACACGAAGGAACTTTTAACTGGGGAATAACCATCACTCACGCGTACCTCCCACTCGACAATTCGGAATTCTTCAACACCGATTTGAAACTAGTTGACTGGCTCGGACAGTTTTCCGATGATACTACGGAAGCATTTATCCGAGGCTATCTGGGTAAAATGCTTTTTGCAGGGGAAGAAATTTACAAAAAAGCAAGTGTGCTTTCCGGAGGAGAAAAAATGCGCTGCATGATTTCACGCATGATGCTTCGCAATGCCAACGTCATGGTGCTCGATTCGCCGGCCAACCACCTCGATCTGGAATCCATTCAGGCGTTCAATAACACGCTGGTGAATTTCAAAGGAAATGTATTGATGTCCTCGCATGACCGTGAATTTATCCAAACCGTTTGTAATCGCATTATTGAACTCACACCGCGTGGCATTATCGACAAACAAATGGATTACGATGATTACGTGACTTCGGAAGACATTAAAGCCATCCGCGAAAGAATGTACAAATAAAACATAACTTTCCCCAAGTTTTGAACTTTGGGAAAGTTATGTTTTTATTGAAACTTAGTGCTGCAACTTAAAAGCAATCGGCATGGTGTACTTCACTGCCACGGCAACACCGTTTTGTTTGGCAGGAATAAACTTAGGCAGCGACTTGACAATGCGGATAGCTTCTTTATCGCACGCCGGATCGAGGCTTCTCAAAATAACCACATCCGAAATAGAACCATCAACGCCCACGGTAAATCCGACAATCACCTTGCCCTCAATTCCATTTTCCTGAGCTATTTTCGGATAAACCATATTCTGTGAAAGATATTGCATTAGGGCTGCATCACCGCCGGGAAATTGAGGCATTTGTTCTACAACATCCCACACTTTTTCTAAAGTACTCTGAGTAACCTCTGATTTTATATCGGCAATGTCAATTTTACCATTCGAGTAACCTAAGTCTTCCTGACTTTTCAAATTATCACCCACAGCCGAATTCGGAACTCCCTTAGGAAGCGGAAGCGGTTGTTTTACTTTCACCAGCTTCTTGTCTTTATCCACTTTGAACTGCTCATCAATGGCAATAAACGACGTGTATTGTGTCATTAAACCGTATTTCAACCCGAGTTGCAGTATTTCATTTTTCAGATAATCATCCATCGGCGGGCGGTAATACTCGCTGCTCGAATTGTAATAATCCAGCGTTTTTATGCGTTCGCGCGCCCACAAATAGCGGATGGCGCTGAATGCAGGATTGGGTTTGATGGTGGAGAAGTCGAAAGATTTGGTGTAAGTTCCCTTTCCAGTCTGCCCGCTCAGGGTAACCGTTCCGGCAGGTGTTCCACGGTATTTTCCGAAAATGATTATCGGGCGTTCTGCAAGCATATCGGGCACTGAACCGGGTTCCATTTCGTATGTTTCAAGCGTGCCAAAATCGGTTTTTATTCCGCTCAGCACCGGTGTGTTGATATAGTTCCTGAATTTCTGAGCCTGTGCATCGGCATTGGCGACCTTGTCAACAATCATTGGTTCGCCATTCCCCATGAAAGCCATGCCTTCGAGCAGATGACGGTTCACACTGCTTCCTATTCCGAAGCAGAAAAAGTTACTTTGGTTGTTATGATTGCGCACCATTTCAAAAGCTTCCTTTTCAACATCCACGTACCCATCGGTAATCAGCACCGTGGAGCGTGACACGCTATAATCGTCGCGCGGAATCTGGTAAGCACACTTTAGGGCAGCCAGCAACTCGGTTCCGCCGCCGCCTCGTTGGTCTTCAATCAGCCTGATAGCTTTTTCTACATTTTCAGGAGTAGCATTAATCGACCGTTGACTCAGCAAACCCGTTTGTCCGGCAAAGAGAACAACGTTGAATTTATCGGTGGGCTTCAGATTCAGAATCAGATTGCGCAACAATTTTTTAGAAACATCGATGGGGAAACCGCCCATGGAACCGGATACGTCCATGATAAAAATATATTCGCGGGGCGGAATTTCATCTTCCAGCACTTTCTTAGGAGGTTGCACCATCATCAGGAAAAAGTTTTCGTCGCCGTTTTCGAAAAGCATAACGCCCGTTTCAATTTTATTTCCCTGCAGCGAATAATTCAGAATCACGTCGCGGTTGCCGCCGTTGCTTTCCGTCGGGTCCAGTTTAACGAGTGCGGTGTTCAAATCGGGATGCGTCACCTTCATTTTATGCGTGTCGCACGTCACATCCTGAATGGGAATGCCCGAATTGATTTTCATTTCAAAACCGAATTTGTACGTGGGCATTTCGCCGGCACGGGTATAAGGCGCACCCACGAACTCATCGCCCGGAGCGGATTCCGATTTTGTTTTATTGGAATAGCGCGGACCCACCACCGTTGGGTACACGAACGAGTAAACACCGTTTTCGGGCACCAGCAGTTCGGTGTATTTCAATTCCACCACGATGGTATCGGTTACGGCTATGTTGGCCACGTTCATGGTAAACACGTTCGGGCGGTTTTGTTCGAGCAACGACACGCGGTTGCCATTCTTCTTGGCATTTTCGTAGTCCTTGCGCGCTTTGTTTTTCTCGCTTATTTTAGCGGTTATCGAGCGCAGCCCGATCGTCATCTTCATGGCATACACAGCCGCTTTGGTCGACAGCGGAAACGTGTAAAGTGCTTCGAGCGTATTCTTACCGCTGTTCACATACTTCTGACGAACCGTCACATCGGCTATCACGCCCACGATATTCACGTTGGCCGTGGTTTCTTTCAGGGGCAACATATCGGTTTCGGGATGTTCACTGATCACCACAAAGTAAGGTGAAAGCGTCTTTTCGCCCGATTCTTCGCGGAAACGGTCGGTAACGGGGATTTGGGCCGTAACTTTAGCAGTACAACCGGTAAGCAACACGAAATACAGGAAAACCGACAGGGAGGCGGGGATAAACTTTTTGATTCGTTTCATGACTTTTGAATTTAATGGTGAGAAATAATGTTCAATTCAACAGACTGTCTGTTAACTTAAACATACGGAGTTAAAAAATATTGTGTGGAATTGAAAATAAATGTAAAATATCTTTTAATATTATACTATTTAACAAGAACAAAATGGCATTTGAAATCAAAAATCTTTATAAACGATCAAAATGAAAGATTATTTATTAAAGTTCAATTTTGGATTCAAGCTGAAATTCGACAAAATTTACATCCTATTTTTAATTTTGTGTGCTTTTTCTGTCATTCTGTCACCAAATGTCGACTGGCACTTTTTTTGAATAGCATCGCTCCGGCTATCCGGCTAAACAAATAAGCAATTAAACAAAAAAAACATATAATCTTTTAAACGAATACAGCAATGGGTAAAGGAAACATTGGGGTAACGAGTGATAATATCTTCCCCGTTATCAAGAAATTTTTGTACAGCGATCACGAGATTTTTCTGCGTGAATTAGTATCGAATGCTGTGGATGCCACACAAAAGCTCAAAACGTTAGCTTCCGTTGGCGAATACAAAGGCGAACTGGGCGACCTCACCGTGCGCGTGGCCATCGACAAAAAGAAAGGAACGCTCACCATTTCCGACCGCGGAATAGGAATGACAGCCGAAGAAATTGAAAAGTATATCAATCAGATTGCTTTCAGTGGTGCTGAGGAGTTCCTTGAAAAATATAAGGACGATGCAAGTGCCATCATCGGTCATTTCGGACTTGGTTTTTATTCGTCGTTTATGGTTTCCAAGAAAGTGGAAATCTTTACACAATCGTACGCGGAAGATACTAAAGCTCAACACTGGTCGTGTAAAGGCGATCCGGAATACACGCTCGAAGACACCATCAAAGCCGACCGTGGAACCGATATCGTTCTCCATATCGATGATGAAAACAAAGACTTCCTCGAAGACACCAAAATTCAGGAATTACTGACCAAATATTGCAAATTCCTGCCAATCGAAATTGCTTTTGGCAAAAAGAAAGAATGGAAAGATGGCAAAAACGTGGAAACCGATCAGGACAATATTATCAACAACACCAATCCTGCCTGGACCCGCAAACCCGCCGACCTGAAAGACGAAGATTACATGGCTTTCTACCACGAGTTGAACCCTATGGCCGAAGATCCGTTGTTTCACATTCACCTCAACGTAGATTATCCGTTCAACCTCACCGGCATCCTGTATTTCCCGAAAATCAAGAACAACATCGACATGCAACGCAACAAAATTCAGTTGTATTGCAATCAGGTGTATGTTACCGATCACGTGGAAAACATTGTTCCCGAATATCTGACGTTGTTGCACGGTGTTATTGACTCACCCGATATTCCGTTGAATGTATCACGCAGTTACCTGCAAAGCGACAGCAACGTGAAGAAGATTTCAAGCCATATTACCAAAAAAGTAGCCGACCGTCTGAACGAAATTTTCAAAGCTGACCGCACCGCATTTGAAGAAAAATGGGATAACCTCAAACTCTTCATTCAGTACGGAATGCTCAGCGACGAGAAATTCTACGAACGGGGTGAAAAGTTTGCGCTGCTGAAAAATGTGGATGGCAAATACTTCACTTTCGAAGAATACAAAACCCTGGTTGGAGAAAACCAAAAGGATAAAAACGGCGATGTTATCTACCTGTATGCCAACAACGCCGACGAACAATACAGCTATATCCAGCATGCTCAGGAAAAAGGCTACGATGTATTGATTATGGACGGACAACTGGACGTTCACGTGGTAAGCCAACTGGAACAAAAATTTGAGAAAACGCGTTTCGTGCGTGTCGACAGCGATGTTATTGAAAAAATCATTCAAAAGAATGACGACAATAAAGTAACTATCACCAACGACCAACGCGATGCTCTCGTTACCGTTTTCGAATCGCAGGTTCCTGCAATGGAAAAAACCAACTTTATCATTACGTTCGAACAACTTTCGGCTACTGCCAATCCTGTTTTTGTCACTCAGAACGAATTTATGCGACGTATGAAAGAAATGTCAGCGTTGCAGGGTGGCATGATGAGTTTCTACGGCGAAATGCCCGACAGTTACAATCTGGTGGTAAACACGGCTCATCCGGTCATTGAGAAATTGCTGGCCGATGAAGAAGCAGCTTGCAGCAAAGAAGTGGCACCACTTGCCAGCGAAATTGCTCTTGCCGAAAGTAAAAAGTCGGTACTGAAGGACAATCAAAAAGTCAAAAAAGACGAAGAAATTCCAACCGCTGAAAAAGCTGAAGTGGAAGAACTTGAAAAACAAATTCAGGAATTGACCGACAAGAAAAAAGTCATTCTGAAGTCGTTTGCTACCGGTAACAAACAAGTTCGTCAACTCATTGATCTGGCACTTTTGGCCAACAATATGCTTAAAGGCGAAGCGTTGGCAAACTTTGTAAAACGAAGTGTGGAACTTTTATAACGACCTTTTAAATAATAAAAAACGGCGTAACTCGAAAAAGTTACGCCGTTTTTTATTATGGCTTTATTTCCAGATACGATTTCAAAGCCTCCACATAATCTGCAAAGGCAGCCGATCCTTCTGGTGTGATTCTGCAAGCTGTTCGGGTACGTTTTCCTAAAAAACCTTTCTCGATTTTTAAATATCCGGCCTCGCTCAACTTTTCCAACTGAACACTAATATTTCCGGGAGTTGCACCGGTTTTTTCTTTTATAAAGAGAAAATCAGCTTCTTCTACCGAAATTAGAATTGACATAATGCCTAGTCTGAGTTCAGAATGCAACAAGGGATTTAATTCCTTAAACATTTGCTTTTCTTCCTTTATAATTAAGAATATGACCCGGAATCACCATCATGACAAAAACACAAATTCCGTAAATCAATACCTGCTCATAGCCAAACATAACAAAAGGCAGCACAAATGAAATTATTCCCAGTACTCCACCTATTACAACAGGTCTAAATTTGATAACTAATCCTGTAATTGCAGTAGCCATTCCCAACAACAAGATAAGTATAGGTAAAACCGGAATGCGCACAAAACCGGCAGTAAATGACACTAAAAACACGGCCGACCCTATAACTGTCCAAACATTATTTACTACCCGGTCGATATACGTTTTAGCATATTTGGGTTTGTCTTTTTTGAAAAAATACAGCAGTATAAATCCAATAACAGGAATTCCTAACCAAACAAGATTGTACCAATTGTTTTGAGTTGTTTTGAGAAAATAATAGACAAGCAATGATATTGCCAATGTGGTATATCCAAAAATCAGGAACGTTAATCCGTTCCCTTGTTTAATTTTTTGCTGTGAATTCTGAATCATTTTCGAAATCAGTTCAAGACTTTCTTTTTCGTTTAAAATTTTGTCTTCCATAATAATCAGTGTTTTAAAATTAATATTCATTTAAATCGATGCAAATATAAACCGGTTTATATTATAAACCAAATAATGTTGTAAATCAATTTATATTTTAGCATTATTTAACCTGCTCGCTTTCTTTTCGTGAATTATTCTACTAAAAAGTTCAATTTACATTACGAACTACAAATTACAATTTACAACTAATCGAACGGCAAAATTTGAATATTTGAAATAAAACTAGTATTTTTGTACGAATTTACAACAAAACAAGAGTTTATGCCACTGACCAGTTTAAAAATGCCATCAGAATGCGCAGGTAAAGACGAAATCCGTGACCAGATTGATGTCATTGATCAGGAAATTATTGCGTTATTTGCACGACGGTTTCAGTATGTCAGCGAAATTGTAAAATACAAAAACGACATCGAAAGCGTGGTGGCGCAGGATCGGAAAGACCACGTCATTAAAGTGAGAGGTGAATGGGCTGAAAATCACGGATTAGATAAAAATACTTTCGAACAAATTTATCGGTTTTTGGTTGATCATAATATAGGAAAAGAGATGGAAATTTTAGAAAAGAGACCCCAAACCCCTCAAGAGGATTAAAAAAATTGAAAATTGAAAATTAAACAATTGGAAATTATAAAAGCATGTTCAAACAAGAAATTAAAGTGATGGATTGCACCGTGCGTGACGGTGGATTAATGAATAAATGGCAGTTTTCGGACGATTTTGTTCGCGGAGTTTACAACGCTTGCGTGGAAGCCGGAATCGATTATATGGAAATCGGGTATCTGAGCAGCGAAAAAGCATTCAGTCGCAAAGAAATGGGGCCGTGGAAATTCTGTCACCAAAAGGACCTTGAACGTATCGTCGGCAAAAACGAAACAAACCTGAAACTTTCTGCCATGGCTGATATTGGCCGTATCGATTTGGACGATATTCCGTTAGCATCTGAAAGTGCGTTGGATATGATTCGCGTGGCTTGTTATGTTCATCAGGTGGACAAAGCCATCGCGCTTGCTCATCATTGCATGGATAAAGGTTACGAAGTGTGCATCAACTTAATGGCTGTTTCCACAGTAAACGAACATGAACTAGACGAAGCGTTGAAAGATATTGCCGCTTCGCGTGTAAAAACTTTTTATGCTGTGGATAGTTTTGGCAGCATGTACGTGGAATCTATCCAACATTTGGTTCGAAAATACATGGCTGCATTGCCATGCAAAGAAATCGGAATTCATGCGCACAACAACATGCAAATGGCCATGTCGAATACCTACACTGCTATTATGGAAGGTTGTACGATGCTCGATGCCACGTTGATGGGACTGGGTCGTGGTGCAGGTAATTGTCCGATAGAAATTCTGATTGCATTCCTGAAAAATCCAAAATACCGGTTGTTGCCGTTATTACAGGTAATTCAGGATTATGTTCATCCAATGCAGAAAGACATCGACTGGGGATATCACATTCCTTACCTGATTTCAGGAGCATTGAACGCTCATCCACGTAAAAGCATGGAATGGATGGAATCGGATCGGAAAAACGATTTTGTGACATTTATGAAAGAAATGCATGATAATGAAATATTAGAATAAAACACACACAATTTAATACCAAAAAGGCTGTTCTTTATTAAAAGAATGGTCTTTTTTTATCTCAAAAAATCACATTGAATTTTTCGCTTGTTGACAATCTCACAAAACCAAAATTCTCCTGAATAATTGCGGTATTGTCAATTATTTGTGGTATATTTGTCTGTTTTTTTAGATAGAAATGAAATTTTCAAAAGAAAAAATCAATATCATATCAAACAATTGTAAATAAACAACTTAAAATAAAATGAGCGAAGTAGAAACAGCAAGAGACACTGCAAGTGCAAATTATGGCGCAAGTAGCATTCAAGTGCTAGAAGGATTGGAAGCCGTACGCAAACGCCCGGCAATGTATATTGGCGACATTGGCGTAAAAGGATTACACCATTTAGTTTATGAGGTGGTTGATAATTCCATCGATGAAGCCATGGCAGGACATTGTGATACCATCAATGTAACTATCAATGAAAATAATTCAATAACTGTTGTTGATAATGGCCGTGGTATCCCGGTTGATATGCACGAAAAAGAAGGAAAATCGGCTTTGGAAGTAGTTATGACTGTGCTTCATGCCGGTGGTAAATTCGACCATGGTAGTTATAAAGTTTCCGGAGGATTGCATGGTGTTGGGGTTTCGTGTGTGAATGCTCTTTCTACTGATTTACGTGTAGAAGTTTCACGTAACGGAAAATTGTATATGCAGGAATACCAATGCGGTATACCAAAATTTCCGGTACAGGAAATCGGTACTTCCACTACCAATGGAACACTAACGACTTTCCTTCCTGACAATACTATTTTTATTGAATCGGTTTACAAATACGATATTTTAGCAAGTCGGTTGCGTGAATTATCATACCTGAATGCAGGAATTACACTGACTTTGACTGATAAACGTCATGTGGAAGAAGATGGAACTTTCCGTTCGGAGATTTTTCATTCAACCGAAGGTTTGAAAGAATTCGTTCAGTATATCGACGAAGCCCGCGAGCCGCTTATTGAAAATATCATTCATATTTCCACCGAGAAAAACGGAATCCCTGTTGAAATAGCGATGACTTACAATACGTCG
>Ga0302215_10001148_pt1 | contig 19162 bp, 6 predicted proteins | sample II_Fen_N3_1_FD_194580 | JGI IMG/M metagenome (GOLD analysis project Ga0302215, IMG submission 194580) | Peat permafrost microbial communities from Stordalen Mire near Abisko, Sweden - II_Fen_N3_1 | ecosystem: Environmental > Terrestrial > Soil > Wetlands > Permafrost | place: Sweden: Abisko...
TACCACCACCAGTATTCCTGCCATAAATATTTAAAGGGAATCCGATATCATTTAAATCAGCCGAAATATTTCGACCGTAGGTCCAGGGTACATAAACAAGATATTGCAGGTCAAACTCTGCAGGCAAAGTAACAAATAAAGAACTTTTACCATTAATTGGAAGTGGAAATATTTCTTTAAATCCAGGGAAAGCCCAATTGTTCATTATTTGCAATGTTACATATTGAGCATCACAGAGAGTTTGAGTTTGATAACCTGTTACATTTCCTGAAGCATCTTTCACTTCAAATGTTTTTGCATAAAATGTAACTGTTTTATCTGTATTAAGTGTGAAGATTCTTGGATTGGTGTCTCTGGGTCCTACTGTACCTTCATTTTTAAACACTGTTGTGTATTCATAATTATATTTAGTTGTTCCTCCATCATGAGATGCCGGTAAAAATAATTGAAAAGAGTACAGGTTTTTTGTGTTTTTTACCATCGTATTTTGATTATCTGAATACCAATTCGCTGTCAAACCAGACGTTGAACTAAAAAATGGATCAACAAAATTACCTCGAACAGCAAAATCTTTACCTGAATCAGGAAACGTAGTCTGAGAGAATGAAAATGTAGTAGTTAATAATACTACGCTCAAAGAGAATAAAAGTTTTTTCATAACATTGAATTTTAAAATAATTTTAGAGTTAATTATTGATACAAAGTAAGTTAAATATAACAAATTGGAATGCAACTATACAATCAAATGATGCAAGAGAATTATCTATTAATTAAAGTATGAGACGGATAGATTAGCATGAAAACTGCTTTAATCTCATTTAAAGTATTTCTAAATATTATTTTCATAAAATTGAAGCAGGCTCAGTCAAGACCATCACACAAAGAATATTAAAAAAATGGATATCCTTTTTGGTCAAGTTGATTTAATAATTTCTTTAAATGGTTGTGGAGGAGTATCAACTGTATGTAGCATTAGCCGATAAAATAACTTTCCTCTATGTGTTGATAGCTTTCTATTAAACCCAAATGCGAATTCATTTAAATAATATGACAGATATTTTGGGAATGCATTCCCATGATGAGTGCCATTAATCCAACGTTTTACAAGTGAATCAACAAGATGAAAATGCGGTAATAGCTCATGAGCATCTTTTACACTGGCAGCAATAACTTTGATTTCAAACATGAAATTTGTTCTGATTAAATTACATTCGTTTTTTTAATAATGAATCACAATATTTTTCAAATAGTTGATTAGACTGTTCGACTGCATTCCCAGTTTCTATTGTTGCAAAACCGGATTTAGGCTCATCGACCCATTTTTGTTCAAATGTAGTGCACCAGCTTGTAAAATCATTCATGTCCACTGGTTTCCCTTGAACAAATGACTGATCCAACCGTTTAATAAATTCTATCCAGCGAGGAAGATAATAGGTTCGCATCAGTCCATTCCATTGCCTGTTTGAATAATCTTTCAATCCTCCACCGGCAACGTGCCATGATGTAATAATTTCACGTGCATTCCGTTCATAATAGGTTTGTTCGGCTGAGGATTCTCCCCAACGTTTTGCATCTGACAGCCATTTACCTAATAAAAATTCATGCCTTGTTCCGAGCAAACTGTCAATTTCTAACCCTAACTGTATAAATTGACCAGAATATTTTCTGAAGTCTGTGATATTCTTTTGGTTATATGCTTTTATCATATTGCGGTGCAACTCACTGCCGTAATTACCCAATGACTGACGTGTCAGATTCACGACATCGAACTTATAAACATCAGTTTGTTTCGATGTTTTATCTGCTTTCAGCATGGTTTCAAGGGCTTTTGCCAAATCTGTATTCTCATAAAAAATAATCGGATTGGTATTCCAGAGGTTTTTAGTTAAATCCATCACCGGTGATACCTGAAATACAACGCTGTGATTCCATATTGTCACTGCAGAATCAATCAGCACCTTTTCCTTGATTAATTGCCATGCTTTGGTTACATTCGTATCCGTCCTTCCTGTCCTACGTTGAGCATATTCTTTAATCCATACATTTAAATCAAATTTCTCATCACTACGCCAAGGCATTTCCAATACCAATTCATAAATTTCTGGATTCACGTTTAAGCCTTCGAGTGTTGACCCCACACCTGTACAATTAGAAAGTTGTAACACGTCTATAATGCGCTTCGAAACTTTATTCATGGGGGCTACTAAATGTGTGTTTCCTCCGAAATTACCCAAATAACACCAAATGAAGGGAGCACCATAGAATTTTTGACACTTTCTGAAATATTCTTCCTGTTCACAGGCATAATCCAGAAAAACGAGTTTGCCTTTTGGCACTGCCTGGATCATTGCAGATAAACGTGGCTGAGTCCAATTGCTAGAATCGTAAAAGAATGTCCATGACATTTGATACCATACAGCCTTTTTATCGACTTTGGACATGGTTTCGTAAATTGTTTTACCAATCTTCGCCAAATAATCAGGTTCCCAACTTGGAGGAGTAATTTCATTGAATGGATCGGCCGAATACAAATGATTTGTTCCATACATTTTTTCCTGTTCCAACAGATATTTTTGTTGAATCGCTTCAAACAGCTTATCGGTAGGATCCAAAAAATATGTGGTATATTGAGGAAGCATACCTCCCCATCCCGGAGCTATTTGGGATATATTGGCCATTGGAACACGACTTTTGAGTAATTCCGGTACATGTCCGGCAAAAGCCGGAAGAATAGGTTGCATTCCCAACAAACGAGAACAAGCCAGAATCTGTTGTTGTAATTTTCGTTGTCCCTCAATATAGGATATGGGTAACGGGCCACCCCACTTATCCATATTAGCCATCCGATGCCAGGGTAGATGTGCCGGTCCGGAGAAATACGAACGGACCTGTTTATCAGTCAAACCATATGATTTCCAAATCTTAATCCACACCGCTTCCTGTCCGGCTAGCAACAGTGGACGATTAATTCCATTCATCGCCATCCAATCGATAAAACGTTGCCATTGCTGCCAATTCCAAAATGCGAAAGTATATCCGAAAGTACAAGTGTTATTAAAGAATCTTTCTTTTGCAGCACATATTTTACGAATTTTAGAGGTTGGCAAAGGTAAAAGACCTCCAATTTCAAGAGGTTTAATGGCTTGCCAATCATAGCTTACATGTGCTGTCTGCTTTAAATACCAATTAAAAGCTGTAGCAACCGAAACCCCATTATTACCCCGAAGAATAATCTTACCGTTTGTTCCGGTTTCCACTTCAAATACATCACGACCATTGTCTGCTGGGATTTCCTGAACAATAAATGCATTCGCATTTTTAGGTAATACTCTTCGAATTAACAATTCCTATTCACTTGCAATCAAAGGCTTTGAACAAAAAAGAAAAAAAAAGAAAAATGGAAAGAAAAGAAATGATTTTATTTTCATATATGGATGTTAGATTTTCAAATATCGCTTATTTACTTATAACAAGTTGTTTTATTATCTATAGATTATTATTTTTTATAAAGGAATTAATATCCTATATTTTTCGATTATAAAGAAACTTTAAAGTGTTATATCTTGTTTTAAAATGATATTGCTCGAAGAAGCACCTATTGAAATAGTAAATTTACCCGTCTCAACTATGAACCTGTTAGACTTAACATCAAAAAAAGAAAAAGCTTCAGGATTCAATTCAATTTTAATTTCTTTTGATTCTCCACTTTTCAGAAATACTTTGTCAAATCCCTTTAATTCCTTAATGGGTCTAGGAACAGATGATACCAAATCACCAACATACACTTGTGCAATTTCTGAAGCATCGAATTTACCTGTATTTTTAACTATAAATGAGACCGTTACAATGTTCCCTGATTGTTTCTCGACTTTTAGATTTGAATAATCGAAACTGGAGTATGTCAACCCAAAACCAAATGGGAAAAGAGGTTCAATTTTTGATCTTTCATAGCCTTTATAACCCAAAAATACTCCTTCACTGTATTGAACCCGTTTGTGGACTACATTCAGTCTGTTATCAAAGTAATTATCGAAGGTAGGGTTGTCTTCCTTTCTCTTTTCTATAGAAATAGGCAACTTCCCGCTTGGGGATGTTTTTCCGGTCATAATTTCAGCCAATGCCTGACCACCTTGTTGACCAGGGTACCAGGCCATCAATATTCCTTTTACTTTGTCTTTCCAGGATGCCATTTCTACTCCGCCTCCAGCATTAATAATCACAATAATATTTTTATTGTATTTTGATATTTTATCAATTAAATCGGTTTGTTCTTTTGGCAATTCAAACGGTCTGTCGAAATCTTCACCTTCCAGTGTGTTATTTAGTCCCAAACTAATTACCACATTCTGGACGTCTCTTAAAAGGGCATCAAAATTTTCTTCCTTAAGTTGAGTGTATGCAAACTCGACTGCCGCATTACCCGTTCCTTGGTAATACTCAATAACTATTGGATATTCTTTACCTTCCTTAACCGTTTCAATTACTTCCTTTCCTGAAAATGAATGAACGTTCCAATTGGTAGCAACTAATTTTCCATCAAAATACATTCGATATCCATCGTCTGCAGAGATTTTTAGCTTATATTTACCGGTACTATTGGGTTTGAAAACACCTGACCAACGAATCGAATAACTGTCTTTTCCAAAACCTTCTCTTGGCGTAGTATCCTGCCAATCGAAATAAATAGCTTTTTCAACTCCCACAAAATCAGGTTTCCCTTCTAGATTTTCATTTTTAAAGTACTCAACTTTCAAACCATTAATCTTAGAACCTCTTTCGTCGAAAAATTCTCTATTTTTTATTAAATCGGAAGATAATGGAGGATTAAAAATTAAAAATTTAAAATCTTTGTTATTTGGTAAATTCTTTAAACCTGTATATAACGATATAGTTGTAAATGGATCAACGAAGCCACTACCTCCACCAGTTGGGAGCTTATTTACATTTGGCCCTATTACCAATGTCTTCCCTTTTAGAGGTAAAACATTATCATCGTTCTTAAGTAAGACAATTCCTTCGCGAGCTATTTGTAACGCTATATTTTCTGTATCAGGATTCTTTTCCGGAATAGTTTTATCTTTTTGTGGATTATCAAAAATACCAAATGCAATGAGTGTTTGAAGAATGTGAAGAACTTTCTCATCAATTGTTTTCATACTAACTAATCCATTTTCAATTGCTTTTGAGAGGTTCTTATAATTCATGTATTTGCCGGATGGCATTTCTAAATCCAGACCTCCATTTGTAGGTCCGATAGCAGAGTAAACAGAAGTCCAGTCTGACATTAAAATCCCTTTAAACCCCCAAGTGTTACGAAGTAAATCAATATTAAGATATTCGTTTTCTGTTGCATGAACACCATTCACCAAATTATAACTATTCATTACAGCTCCTACATTTGCAAGCTGAACTGCTTTACGAAAAGTTGCAGTATAGACTTCATTTAAAGTTCTTTTGTCAATATCAGAACTGACATGATGTCGGTTATATTCTTCATTATTCCCTGCAAAATGCTTGATTGTAGCTATCACATTTTGAGACTGAACACCTTTGATATATTGTAAAGCTGTTTCACTTGACAGATAAGGGTCTTCTCCAAAATACTCAAAGTTTCTTCCGCACAAAGGAGAACGGTATAAATTAACACCTGGACCTAATAATATATTTACCCCACGTGCACGGCAATCTAAACCAAGTCCTTCACCTAATCTGTTCATTAAATGACGATTCCAAGTTGAAGTCGTGGCTATTCCACAGGGATAAAGTGTGCTTTTGGTATTGTTTCTAACCCCTTGAGGTCCGTCAGCCATTTTTATTTCGGGAATACCAAGACGAGGGATTGGCCTGATGTTAAATTCGTTGAATCCACCAATATAATCGATTTTTTCTTTCAAAGTCATTTGATTAATGAGAATTTGTGCTCTATTCACTGCTTCAGAAGTAATTATTTGGGCCGCTAAATATACACTTAGAAATAATAAATAAATTAAAATAATAGGTTTTTTCATTCAATTAAGATTTTAAATTTTAATGATTAACCGCGATTTTGCAGTTTTGGATTTTAGATTTGATATAAAGAATTGTTGCAAATTATAGGTTATAAGTTATTATTGTCCAAAATAAATAAATTTTGCAACTAGCCTAAGATATTAATCTTGAATAGTATTGAACAGACCTGCTACTTTGTCAAACTTTAAATCAATTTTTTTTATCTCATTGAGTGATTGTTTAAACAAAGGTAGTTTTTGTCTGAATGTACTAATTTCTTTCTGAATTGATTCCGGATTCAAAGTAATTCTGTTACCCGTTTGAATGAAATCAACTAACTCTTCCATAACGAATTCTTTATTGTTTTTGCTACCCAGGTAGTGCATTCTTTTAGACACATCGTATGCTCTACTAAAATTACCTTTCAAACCCGATAGCAACTGAATATCATTATCGGTTGATAGCACTTCGATTTCAACTTTTGAATGAACATTTACCTTTTGAGTTTTTATCAGTGTGGTTAATTGCTGTCCATCATAACTCCATGAACCAGATTTTAAACTATCTGTATAAAAGACTTCGATACCATTTATTTTTACATGTACAGACGGATAGCTAATTGGAATCCTAATTTCGTATGACCTTTCTATTGACATGCCCTTGTATTTACCTTCTATTGGCTCTATTGTTATCTTCAATGAATTAGCACTTTTAATAGAATTAATTTGAGTAAAAGTGAAATCTCCATTCAAATAATTGGAGTTATTACCTTCATCATCGTAAACTCTTGTTTTACCTGATTTACCCGGAAATATATTTAAAATTAAGGGATCGGTTGGTTTCTCATCAACACGTTTCATGTCCGGTTGCATTGGAATAATAGCACCAGCCCTTATAAATACAGGTGTTTCTGAAAGTGTATATGTTCGGTTTACAAACTTTCCACCAGCTAAAATTGTACCCGTCGACCACTCAATCCATTCTCCGGCTGGTAACCACGTTTTTTGTAATGTAAATAGACTGTCTTTGCCCATAGGATGGGTGATTGGTGAGACAATCATATCGTTTCCAAACATATATTGACCTGGTACCTGATACGATTCTTCCTGATCTGGAAAATCGTAATACATTGGATGTATCATTGAAACACCAGTATCATGTGCAAATCTGGCAGCAGTGTAGATGTATGGAATCAAAGCATAGCGAAGTTGCAATGAATTTCGGATAATATGAAAATTTTCAACCGGGTAAAACCACGGTCTTCGCTCCAATGATTGATCTTTTGTTGCATGCGTCCTGAGAATAGGGCTAAAAGCTCCGAATTGAACCCAACGTGTGTATAATTCCGGATCCTTTCTCGACTCTTCTGTTCCATTAAAGTGACCACCTATATCATGACTCCAAAATCCATAAGCAACATTGGCAGCAGTTGAAGTAAAGTAAGGTTGATAATCCAGAGTCTTCCATGTCACCCAGGTATCTCCGGAAAAACCAATTTGATATCGATGGTTCCCCAATCCTCCCCAACGGTGAAATATTATAGGACGAACTTTATTTTGTCGCTCCATATCACTGTAATGGACATAATTGAGGTAGAATGTTGGGTTAACTCCTTCTATTTTGGTTGTGCCCCACTGCTGCCAATCGAGCCACCAAAAATCAATTCCTTGCTTCTCAAGTGGATGCAAAACAATGTCAAAATAGTTTTTGGCAAATGTTTTATCTGTAATATCAAAAGGAACATATTTTTTTGTGCCCGGGTCTATTCCCATCGCTTTTGCAAATTCAGGATATACATCTTCATGTGGTTGAATTCCGGATGCCGGATGTAGATTCATGCATGTCTTCAAATCCTGATTATCCGTCCATTTTAGAAATTTTTCCGGAGATGGAAAGTATTTTTTATTCCATGTAAACCCTGTCCATCCAAATGGTTCACCAGCCTGGTCTGATTTTCTACTCCCATCGTCATTAAACCACTCTTTTTTGTCTGCAACATGCCAATCCATATCCATAACTAATACATCAATTGGCAGATCGTATTCTGCAAAATCATTAGCTAATTCTTTGAATTCCTGATCAGTGTATGACCAAAATTTTGAATACCAATATCCGAAAGCAAATTTAGGTGGCAATGCTATTTTTCCCGCAATTTTCGTAAAATCGGACAAGCCTGCTTTATAGTTATCACCATAAAAAAGAAAATACCAATCTTGAAAAATCTTTTTCGGACGCTCTGTCACCCATGCCCAATCGGATGTATCAAAAAGGGGACGTTTAGAATCATCAAAAAATTGCCAACCATTGCGTGATATAATACCATTTTCAAGAACTACAGGTTCTGATGTTTTTCCATCTTGACTCACATTGGTTCCACCATTACAACGATCTAATGTACGAGTTGTTCCAAGAAGATTCTTTGTATCCTCCTGACCTGGTGTCCATTCCTCTGTTTTACCGTTTCTTTTATATTCGATTTTTAAATTGTCTTTTGAAATTGGGACATCCCCTTTACTGTAAATTAGGGTCAGAGAGTTCGTTTTGATTACCAATTTCGACCTTGTTTCTTTTTTCGTAAAAAAGGGAACTGGCAAATTTCGATTTACAAACGTGAGAGATGCTCTATCTTCAAATTTAGCATCTGGTGCCCATTCGATTCTGATAGCATTAGCTGTCAACACAGTAAATCTTGCATTTCCTATTGCTACAGTTGCGTCTGGATTTGAAACAGGATTGTAAGTTTGTGCTTCAACCGTTGAAAATATAAATAATAAAAGATAAGATAAAAACTTTTTCATAAGATATCAATATTAGCAAAAAACATTTATTTGGAAGGGTATTAAGTCTGTTTGCAGGAAATGGATGGGATAATTTCAGCCTATTAATATTGTATATTAACTTATCTGCAATTATTTAATAGAGCCATACATTACCACCATTTTTGTCGAGAACTACCAATTAGTATAGTAAAGCAACAATTACAGGTAAATTTAAACTTGTTGAATTTCCCCATGAACAGGCAGTGGTAGAACAATAACATTATTAAGAAAATAAAGTAAAAAGACTTAATATAAATACATTAAATCAGAGAAATCGTATTTTGTTATGAATTTCAATTGCCACTAACAACAAAATACTTTCCTGAATCAGTAAACGGTTATCCGAACGAATATGTAGTAGATAATAACATCAAGCACAAGGAGAAAATGTATTTTATAACTTTGAATTTATAAAATATTTATGGATACAAATTAACTTGAATTTGACTGAATGTAATACTAATATATTATCAAATGATACAAGGATATATTTTTTTCTAATCTTATACATATTAATAACTTTTTATTTGTGGGTAATCATTAGATGATATTTCGCAATGAGATGTTACATGGATATTTAGTTTTATTTTCTCTTTTCTCTTTTCTTAATCTGATTATTTTAACTACAAAAACACTCTATTTTCACTTTACGCTATCTCTCCGCCTACCGATATACCTGAGGTGGCATTGAATACGATCCTTCACCTGATTCCAAAACACTCCTGATTTTGAATTATGTTTTGTGATTCATTCCTCTGGAGTTCGTCCTGAATCACAATGCCACTTATTCACTGTATCCAGAGTATTTATAGGGAGTTTAAAGAGGGTTCAGTGAAAGTTCGGAGGGGTAGACCTAATTGAACCCTCAAGGAACCCTCTGGCAACCCCTCGATACATAGAACAAATTACGACTAAATTCAGGAGATGTGCTTTTGTAGAAGTGCCGCAATATTATGTTGTTTTCTCTCCTACCGGGAAATTCAACTGCAATTTCTATCAGGTGAGAATGCTTCAGGAATGAGGAACACCAAGATTTAAAGCAACATGTTAGAAAAGGTTGGGCGGGTAGCGATACGACAATTTACACTAGACATTGGACTCGTGGAAGGTTTTTCCATTTTATATCTTGAATAGTTTATTTTAATAAAATGGTTTTGTTTCTATTTATTATAAAATTTTGTATTACATCTACAGTGTTAAATAATCATGAAATGATTTTTGTACTTATATAATACCAATTATGAATTTGATCGCTTTCAATTGACATAATTAAGCTTATTATTTGCCTTGTTATATAAACATCATCGTATTTTAGTTTATTTTTGCATGTTTAGAAGTATTATATAAAGTTATTAAAAATACAATTCCCTTATTGAAAAATCTTTCTCTTTGAATTTTTACGATATTCATTTGTTGTTAATTACGATGTTTTAAGCTACAACATTCAAAGGATCTTACTTCCAAATTTTATCGTAACAATTATACAGTATATTTGCATCTGTTGAGAATATATTTATATTCTTAAAGTTTAAATAGCTCTACATTTGTAGACTTTAATTTATACCAATGAAACAATCAACACTTTTATTCTTATTTCTATTTTCACTTTTGTTGCCCATCCAAGCATCTTATTTCAAAAGTTATCAGGTAGAAGACGGTTTGTCTCATAATTGTGTATGGGCTGTTCTGCAGGATAGTAGAGGTTTTATGTGGTTTGGAACTAATGATGGATTAAACAGATTTGATGGAACAAAATTCAAGATATTCAGAAAACAACAAGGGGATTCTTTTTCTATTGGTCACAACTTTATTCATTGTCTAAAAGAAGATTCTAGAGGACGACTTTTAATCGGAACGAAACAAGGTCTCTATCTATATAATCATAATTCTGAGAATTTCAGACATATAATTATAGAAAAAAATCTGAGTAAAGATGCTACTATTAACGCTATAATGGAAGATCAGGACGGTAATCTTTGGCTTGCTAGTCTTGGTAATGGGTTGTATGAATTAAATCCCGATTTAACTGTCAAAAAACATTATCTCAGCACTAAAAAAGTAGACAATCTTTCATCCAATTATATTTGGTCAATATCAAAAGACTACAATGGAGGTATTTGGCTTGGTACAGTAGGGAAAGGACTCATACACTTCAACCCTAAAACAGAGAAATTTACCAATTTCATTGATGATACAGCTCTTAAAATAACCGATTCGACAATTTTTAGTGTTTTCTGTGATAAGGATAACAATATCTGGATTGGTACCTCTTCAAATGGTCTTTGCTGTTATAACATTCGCTCCCGAAAAGTTACATATTACCTGAACGATAAAGTGCTTAATATTAAATCTATTATTGAGTATTCAGACCATGAGCTAATAATGGGTTCAGACAAAGGTCTTATCAAATTTGATCGTAATCTTGGAATTTATGACTTGATCAATAATAAATCTTCATTCGATAACCTGACCGACAATTCAATTTTTTCAATCGTTCGCGATAGAGAAGGTGCATTCTGGATTGGAACTTATTTTGGAGGTGTTAATTATTATTCACCATTGATAAATCAGTTCTTATATAACAACAGTTCACCAACAAATTCAACCAAAAAAAATATAATAAGTTGTTTTGCGGAAGGTTTTGATGGACAAGTATGGGTGGGAACTCACAATAACGGACTTTATCTTTTTGATTCAAATAAACTTAATCTATATAAAGCGAAGCAAAACGTTGGCTACGATAATATCCAAAGTTTGCTTTCGGATAACGATAAATTATATATTAGTCTTTACGGGAAAGGAGTAAATTCATTAAATACAAATAATGGAAGCAACTTTAGCTTGTTAAAAAACAACTCCGATCCTGGCTCAAAAAGTAATAATGTAATCACGTTGATCTATAAAACAACGAATGGGAATGTCTTTTTCTGTTCAGATGATGGAGTTAGTTTTATCGAACCGAACTCAATAACTCCGAAAAAGATAGAACATCTACTCGGAAAGCAGATTAAAGATATTAAAGAAGATTACACTGGTTCTTTGTGGTTTGCTACACATTTATATGGTTTGTACCGGTTATCGCCCAGCGGTAAGTGGGATTCATTCATCAATAATCCTAAAAATTCAAAATCTCTAATAAATAATAATGTTAACTGTATTTATGAAGATTCAAAATTCAGAACCTGGGTTGGTACAGAAGGTGGCGGATTGACTTTATTCAATGAAAAAAAGAATTGTTTTGAATTGGTTTTTAACGAAAAGTCTGGCTTACCTTCGAATATAATTTATTCTATTTTGGATGATATTGAAGGAAACTTATGGGTTACGACCAGCCGAGGTCTAGTGAAAATAAGTAATGACCTTAAATCAGTCAAAACATTTGGTTATATCGAAGATTTGTTTAGAATACGTTTCAATCTCAGGTGCGCTTTAAGAGCATCCAATAATGACTTGTATTTTGGGGGAACTAATGGTTTTATTATGTTTAACCCGAAACAAATAAAAGATAATTTAAAAAAACCGTTAATCGAGATCACTTCATTTATGATTTTCAATAAGGAGGTAACCCCTGAAACAAATTCATCTCCATTAGAAAATTCAATAGGTAAAACTAAAAAAATAATTTTAAAACATAACCAATCAACTTTCAGTTTTGATTTTGCAGCACTTAGTTTTCTTTCACCTTCACATAATAAATATGCGTACAAACTTGAAGGTTTCGACAAGGATTGGAACTATCCGAATATCAATAGAGCGACTTACATGAATATCCCAAGGGGCGAATATATATTCAAAGTAAAAGGAACAAATAATGATGGTGTTTGGAGCGATGAAGTGAGTATAATTATTAAAGTTAAACCTTCATTTTGGCTCTCCAATATTATGATAGTTTTATACATCACCATGTTTATCGTAATTTGTGTCTATTTGTTACGAAGAAACAACAAACGTGTCGAGATAAAAAATGAAGAAAAAATATATAAATATAAAACTGAAAAAGAGAAAGAAATATATGAATCCAAAATCAATTTCTTTACCAATATTGCACATGAAATAAGGACACCACTTTCATTAATTATTGCACCGTTAGAAATTATTATCAGGTCAGATGATGGTGATCGCCAGACAAAGGTTAATCTTAAAATAATTGATCAGAACGCAAACAGACTTCTGGAATTAGTCAATCAGCTCCTTGATTTTCGAAAAATAGAAGAAGACATGTTCCATTTTAACTTTCAAACTCAGAACGTTGTAAAAATAATACGAAATGTTTATGATCAATATATTTCGAATGCACAATTAAATAATATAAATATACTGATTTCGATTGAAAATGAAGATATAAAATGCCATATTGATTCAGAGGCTATTTATAAAATAATAAGCAATCTTATATCAAATGCTATAAAATATGCTAAGACTCAGATTGAAATCAGGGTTGAAACAATAGATGAATTTCTTTTATTATCTGTTATCGATGATGGAATCGGGTTAGAGGAAATATATTTAGATAAAATCTTCGAACCGTTTTTTCAGGTTCGGGATAATCGCAAAGTTTTAAGTACAGGTTCAGGATTGGGTCTTTCTTTATCTCAATCATTAGCAATAAAACAAGGTGGCTTAATATCGGTTACATCTGAACCTGATAAAGGTTGTTTTTTTACATTGAAAATTCCGTTGGTTAAAGATGAAACTTCCATCCTGTCAGAAATCTCTAATCCTGCCAATCCTGCCAATCCAAAATTAAATCAATTCATAACCACAGAAACAGGGTTAAGAATACTCTTAGTGGAAGATAATAAAGAATTACTTACATTTTTAAGTAACAACCTATTTGAAAACTACGCCGTATTTGAAGCCGAGAATGGAATAAAAGCTTTGGAAATTATAGAGAATGAGAATATTGATATCATAGTATCAGATATTATTATGCCTGAAATGAACGGTATTGAATTGTGCAATATGTTAAAAACTAACATCGCATATTCACATATTCCAATAATCCTGCTTTCAGCAAAGACTGACACGATTACAAAAATTGAAGGATTAAAGAAGGGAGCCGAAGCATATCTGGAAAAGCCTTTTTCAGTGGAACAGTTAAAAGCACAAATAAGTAGCATTATCGATAATCGAAACAATATCAGAAATAATTTTGTTCAATCGCCTCTTCAATATTTTAAACAAAACACTGAGAATAATGTAAATGCCGAATTTATAGAAAAGCTTAATGATATTATACTTGTTAATATGGCAGATGAAAAGTTTTCTATTGAAAATCTTTCTGAATCATTTTTCATGAGTCGTTCAAACTTTCACAAGAAAATAAAACATATAACTGGAAAGACACCAAACGATTACATAAAACTTATCATTTTGAACAAAAGTGCCCAGATGTTATTGACCGGGAAATATAAAATTAACGAAGTTTGTTATCTCGTTGGATTTAATACACCCTCCTATTTCTCAAAATGTTTTTATGAACAGTTTGGAAAATTACCAAAAGATTATATCTATTCAACTTCAGAGCCTGAGTAAAAAATGTTATTAAAAACAAATATATTAACGAAAAGAGAAGGAGGTATCATGGTATGATAAATTTTAAAAAATAGAAATTCTTATAATTACAATCATAACTATGAAATCTACTTCGTAATTTTTTATAGTTTAATATCTAATTCATATTCTAATACTAAAACGGAATGATAAAAATAATTGAAAATGCAAAAAAAATAATTGTCTTCACATTTTTTTTTCTATTTATTATGAGTAATTCTTTAAATGCTCAGACAAATATTGTAACAGGAAAAGTGTATGACATCAACAAAGAACCATTAATAGGAGTAACCGTAATCATTAAGGGAGCTTCGAAAGGTACGATTACAGATATTAACGGGAATTATTCCATAAGTACAGAAAGCAATGCATCATTATTGTTTACCTATATGGGGTATAAAGCACAGGAAATTAGAGTTGAAAATAGGAGAAAATTAAATGTAACACTTGAAGAATCTGTAGTTGCTCTTGATCAGGTTGTTGTAATTGGTTATGGCACAATGAAAAGAAGCGATTTAACAGGAGCCATTAGTTCCATAGATGCTTCACAAATACAAAAAACACATGCAACAAACGTAGGTCAAACCCTTCAGGGGCGTATGTCGGGTGTGCAGGTTACTAACAACGACGGAGCACCAGGTGCAGGAGTACAGGTGTTGATTCGAGGTATAGGGTCTTTTGGTGATAACACACCACTTTATGTTGTCGATGGATATCCTGGAGTTGGTATATCTGATTTGAACCCAGGAGATATTGAATCTATTGATGTTTTGAAAGATGCTTCTGCAGCAGCAATTTATGGTAACAGAGCTGCTAATGGAGTAGTTATCATAACAACCAAAAGAGGGAGTAAAGCCGGAATTCAAATATCGGTTGACGCCTCAAGCTCAATACAATTTAAACCAGCAAAGTTAGATGTGTTAAATGCTCAGGAATTTGCATCACTTGCTACTGAAATTGCAGATTTAGAATACACTCCAGTACTTGATGCCTGGAGAAATCCCTCTTCATTAAGAAATATAGACTGGCAAGATGTGATGTACAAATCAGCAATTAAACAGAACTATAACATAAGTATCAGAAGTGGCTCTGATAAATCACAATCTTCAGTATCGTTTGGTATAATTACTCAAGATGGGGTTGTGAAATTTTCAAATTACAAAAGGTATAATGCTGCTTTAACACACGATTATACTCCATACAGTTGGGTTAAATCATCAACTAATGTAAGATATACGTATTCTGATTCTAAAACAGCCTTCGGTTCAGGCCAGGGTGGTATTGGCAAGCTTGCTAAGTTGATTCCAACAATGGCCGGAAATCCGTTAACCGACCAGGTTGAAGATGCTAATGGTAACTTTGGTTATTACGACAAAAATGCAAGTGCAGTAAGAGATAATGCAAACGTATATTCGAGTTCTAAGCTCAATGACCAAAAGGGTATAGGACAGAATCTTAACGCTTCAACTTCGCTCTCGATAATGCCTTTTGAAGGATTGACTATTAAAACTAATTTTGGTGTTAATTATAATGGAGTTTCTGGTTACAGTTTCAATCCTTTTAATGACAATTTGCCGACTACCCAAGAAGCAACGTACTCACAATATGCAAACAATACCTTTGAATGGTTGTGGGAGAATACCATTAATTATTCTAAAAAAATCGGATTACATGGGATTGATGCCATGATTGGAATGTCTGCACAAGAAAATACGACAGCTATAATGAATGGCGGAGGAAGTGGGCTCATCAGTGATGGATTGAGAAATCTTTCTTCATTAACTACATATACAGCAGCTGGATATCAACAAACATGGTCACTGGCATCCCAATTTGGAAGATTAACATACAAATTTGGTGATAAATATATAGCCACGGGTACTGTTAGACGAGATGGTTCCTCCCGGTTTTCAAATGGAAATAAATATGGAATTTTCCCTTCTGTTTCGGGTGCCTGGAGAATAAAGGAAGAGGGTTTCCTTAAAAATGTGGATGCTATTAGCAACTTAAAATTACGAGCTAGTTACGGAGAAGCAGGAAACCAGAACATAGGATTATTCCAGTACCAATCTTCATATACAACGGGTTCGCGTACAGCTAACACCGGATATGTCTTCGGGCAAGATAAGGTTTACACCGATGGTTTAGTTCAATCATTCCTTCCAAATCCCGGTTTAAAATGGGAGACTTCAACACAAACAGATTTAGGTTTGGATTTTGGATTTCTCAATAATAAACTTTCAATTACTGCAGATTATTATGTGAAAAAATCAAAAGATTTTTTGCTGAATATCCAGATGCCTGCGCAAACCGGTTTTACTCAAGCAACCAGAAATGTTGGCAGTGTGAAGAATACAGGTTATGAAATCATGGTAAGTTATCGTAATAATGACAATAAGTTCAAATACGGTGTGAATGTCAACCTTACAACAGTAAAGAACAAAATTGAAAGTCTTGCTGCTGGTAAAAATGAAGTTGCCAACTTACAGTCACTTAATTTCTCACCAACAGGAAATAATACCTGGGCAATGTTCAGTATGTCACGTGTGGGAGGTTCCATTGGTGATTTTTATGGATTTCAAACCGATGGTATTATCCAAACTCAGACCGAATTAGACGCATTGAATGCAAATGCCCGCAAAGTGAGTGGAAGTGAAGACGTATCGTATATAGCAACTAACACTTCTCCAGGTGATCGTAAATTTGTAGATCAGAATCATGATGGTGTAATTACCGATGCTGACCGTGTTACTATTGGTAGCCCACTCCCAAAATTTTTCGGAGGTATCAATTTAACCGGAGAATATAAAAACTTTGATTTCAATCTATTCTTTAATTATTCATATGGCAATAGTATTTTGAATTTTATGAAGAGAAATTTAATAAGTATGGGTGGTTCAGGAAGTATAGGCCTTGAGAATGTAAGTAAAGATTTCTATAATAACCGATGGACAGAAAACAATAAAACTAATGAATATCCCAGAGCAGTATGGTCTGATGTAAATGGAAATAGTCGTATCTCCGATGCATTTGTCGAAGACGGTTCTTACTTAAGACTTAAAAATGTTGAAATAGGGTATACTTTAAATGGAAAACTTGTCAAAAAAATGAAAGGAACGACGTTAAGGTTATATATGAGTGTTCAGAATCTTTTTACTATCACAGGCTATTCAGGAATGGATCCAGAAATTGGTCAGAGTGTAAGTTCAGATGGTTGGGCTGGTGGAGTCACTGCTTCAGGTGTTGATGTAGGAATATATCCTTATTCAAGGTCATTCTCTATGGGTATAAACCTTAAATTTTAACTCGTCAGATATTGATAATAAATATAAATGAAGAAAAAAATGAAAAATATTCAAAGATTAAACTATCTTATACTGGGTTTCTTATTGATTTTCTCAAGTTGCTCCGAAAGTTTTCTTGATCAAAAAGATACATCAAACGTCAATGAATCATCTCTTTTTGTAAAGAAATCGGACGGATACTCTCTTGTCACCGGTGTTTACAGTACTCTCCATGGTGGTGGTGTTTTTTTGGGAGGTATTGACTACATGCTTAAAGGAATTTGGTTTACAGCAAATTTTCCTACTCAAGACTTTCACAATGAAGGATCCGATACCTTTTGGAATACATACGAAATCCCTACTACTTTCGAAGCTTTAAATACATTCTGGGTAACTAACTACAAAGGTATTTCACGAGCAAATGCAGCAATTCCTATTCTGACTAAAATGCGGGATGATGGAATTCTTACAAAAGATGAAGCTAATCAACTATTAGGAGAATGTTACTTCCTTAGAGGTCTATTCTATTATTATCTGGCTGTTGATTTTGGTGGAGTTCCATTGGAACTTGAAGTTGTTAAAGATGAAGGACTTCACCCCCGCAATACGCAAGATGAGGTTTTTACATCGGTTTCTTCGGATATGGAAAAAGCTTTTAATCTTTTACCTTGGAAATCAGCCCAGGCTCTAACAGACAGAGGACGTGCTACCAAGGATGCTTCATTAGCATACTGGGGTGATGCTCTTATGTGGCAAAAAAAGTATAGTGATGCTATATCAGTATTCGAACAACTAGACAGCAAATGTCAATTAGAAGATAATTTCCGGAATGTGCATGAAATAGCTAATCGAAACGGTAAAGAATCTATCTTCGAGATACAGTTTACATCTTATGGAACAATGAGTTGGGGTAATTTTGGCGTCAATAATCAATGGATATCCTCATTTGGAATGCCTGTAGCGATTTCAGGTTTTGCTTACGCTTATGCTGATAAAAAGTTATACGATTCTTTCCAAGACGGTGATTTAAGAAAGCTTAATACTGTAATAGGACCTGGTGACGCTCATCCATCACCGCTAATTAATATAAAAGATTATCCGAAACTTATAAGTTTTGCTAAAAAAGGGAATGGAAATATACCCGCGAGTTACTATAAGGATGCAAGTGGAAATGTAATAAATACATGTGGTACCGTTGAAAAGCCATGGATTGATGGCGATCGTTCTGGTTACTATGGAGTTAAATACTGGCGCAATCCTGAAATATGTGGAACAAAAGGAGAAGCGTGGTTTCTGAGTTCCGACAATATTATGATGATGCGTTATGCACAAGTGCTTTTGAGCAAGGCAGAATGTTATTACCGTATGAATGAATCAGGAAAAGCTTTAGAAATCGTCCAAAAAATCAGAGACAGAGCGTATGGTAAATTGCTTAACCCGTCTATGATAGTTCCGGCTCCTGAAGAAACTGATGTATTGAAAATTATATTGGATGAATATCGTCATGAACTAACCGGT
>Ga0302215_10001150_pt1 | contig 19159 bp, 13 predicted proteins | sample II_Fen_N3_1_FD_194580 | JGI IMG/M metagenome (GOLD analysis project Ga0302215, IMG submission 194580) | Peat permafrost microbial communities from Stordalen Mire near Abisko, Sweden - II_Fen_N3_1 | ecosystem: Environmental > Terrestrial > Soil > Wetlands > Permafrost | place: Sweden: Abisko...
TCAATTAATGGTCGATTACCACGGTATATACAAACCCACTGGTCTCCAGAAAACTTATCCGAATGTGATTGGTTTTGAAGGTGTAAAAGGATTGGAAAATTATAAATGGGCTACCGAAGACCAACCACGTTATACCGTCAGTATTCCGTTTATCCGCATGATGGCAGGGCCAATGGATTATACACCGGGGGCTATGCGAAATTCCATCAGGGCTAATTACAGGCCTGTTTCGTCGGATCCAATGAGTATGGGAACACGCTGCAACCAGTTAGCCATGTACGTTTTATTTGAAGCACCTTTTCAAATGCTGGCTGATAATCCGACTATTTATATGAAAGAACAGGATTGCACAGATTTTATCACCTCTGTTCCTACCACTTTCGATGAAACGGTTGCCCTGGATGGCCAGGTAGGTGAATATGCTGCCCTGGCCCGTAAAAAAGGAGAAACATGGTATGTAGGCGCTATGACCAATTGGAATCCACGTGAATTGACTCTTGATTTCTCATTTTTATCAACAGGGAATTACCAGGCTGTGATATTCAGGGATGGAGTGAATGCCGATCGTGATGGCACTGATTATAAGAAAGACCTGATTAAAATCAAAACAGGTGACAAATTGACTATCAAGCTGGCACCCGGTGGTGGTTGGGCTGCCAGGATTGAGAAGTTGAACGATTTAACACGATAATGAATTTAAATCTAAGTCATTTAACAAAATTAAGTTGTTAAATTTACCAGAAATATAGTCCGGATGTGTATCCGGACTATTTTTTAAAAAACATGTGAAAAATTACGAACTAAATTTTCCTTGATAACTATAGTTCTCTGTAACATTAAAACAACATCAAAAGGTCTGCAGTATGGCTGCGTTAACTTCAAATTAAACCGGAAGAAATGCAGTCAAATCAGCTAATCATTCATTCTTTACATATTGAAAATGGCTAAAGTAATCAAAATCGATAAAATACCTGAGTATTCATTAATATTGAATGGGATTGGTGATATTGACTATTGTGATTCCTATCAGATTGAGATAATTACAACCAGCTGTATTGACAAAATAACAACCGGAATATTTAATGTACCGGAATGGGTAAAGTTATTATTGCAGGTTAGAAATTCAATCGTTCGGTTGTTCGGATTGAAAACCGGAGAAACTCAAATCGCAGATATTGCTGATTATTATCCGGTAGGTTCAAAGGCGGTCTATTTTACAGTATCCGACCGGAATGAAACTGAAATTGTCATGAATCTAATTGATGCTCATTTAAATTTCAGGACATCAGTTATGTTGGTAAGAAAAGAGTTTTCAACAACGATCAGTTTAATGACAATTGTCAAATTTAATAATAAAACAGGCCGAATCTATTTTTTCCTGATAAAACCATTCCATAAAATCATTATTAAATCATTATTAAAAAGACTCATCCTAATAGATTAAACTCATTTTACACTACAAGGATAATTGTTTCGTAATAAAACTGATATTACAACATAGTGTATGTGAAAATCAGGCTAAACTTAAACATTGCATTTGTTGTTTTCTTTTCAACAGAGAATCAGAATACAAGTGTGTTCAAAAAAGTTGATTTTTATTTTGTATTTTTCAGTTGTAATCCATAATATTTATGAAAAAAACAATCCTCTTTTTCTTACTAATAACCAATCCGATTTTTGGACAAACAATCTATCAGAAAGATTTTTCCGAATTCTGGACTGTTTTTAATGAAAACTATGCATATTTCGAACAACAACAAATTGACTGGAATAAGGTAAGGCAATCTTATGAACCCTTGGTTACCAATATCAAAAGCAGGGAAGAATTTGTAGCTTTTCTCGAACGGGTTAACAATGAACTTCACAATGGACATATCTCATTAAATACAAACCTGAAAACATCAAACAGAATAATTCCTTCAGGTTCAGATATGTATGTTGAAAAGAAAGACAATGCTTACATCATTACCGATATCCGTAAAGATTTTCCATCCGAACATTGTGGATTAAAACCCGGAATGGCAGTAATTAAATTCAACGGAAAGATAATAGAACCGCAATTAGGCGGATTTCTTCCAACTTATACACAGCATTACAATCCGGAGATGATAGAGTATGCCCTGAATATGTTGTTTGCAGGAACCCATGATAAAAAACGGATCATAACGGTTCTGGATAAAGGGGTAGAAAAAGACTATGATCCTGATCAGTATACACCACCCGTTCATTCATCAACACTTCTTGAATTCAAGGTAATAAACAAAAATACCGGTTATATCAAAATAAACAACTCGTTGGGAGATGACGACCTGATACCGGCTTTTAATACCGCCATGGACAGCCTGAAGCATACTGACAACCTGATTATCGACATCACTGAAACTCCGGGAGGAGGAAATTCGGCAGTGGCAAGGTCTATTCTAAGTCGGTTTACAGACGAAGAAATGCCTTATCAGAAACATGAAGTAACTGAAACTCAATACAAAATTAAGCGGCGATGGACAGAGTATGTCAGTCCAGGAAAAGAGGCTTATAAAAAAGAAGTCTTTATTCTGGTCGGGCATTGGACCGGAAGTATGGGTGAAGGAATAGCTGTTGGCTTTGATGGCATGGCGAAAGCTAAGATTATTGGAACAAAAATGGCTGGATTAATCGGTGCTATCAGTCAATTCAGATTAACAGAAACTAAAATCGGATTTCAATTTCCTACAGAAAGAGTCTACCATATCAATGGAACTCCAAGGGAAATGTTTAGACCTAATTATCTGACGAATAATATTTATGACACATGGAAAAAAGTGAATGATTTAATCCATATGACTGAATAAATAACCAAAAAAATCTTCAGCGAAATACTTTATGAATAACCTATTTGATTGATGTATACTTACGATCTGAGAATGGAGAAAACCCTCTACAGATTGATTTTAACTCAACCGGTAAAAAGGCCAGTAAACGGTTGGTTGAAATCCAAGTTTTTGAGCTAACAGGTAGGAAGCCGTATTTTCAAGTTTACATCCCCATACAGGTTCCATATGATTCTCTATACAATAATCAATCAGGGCGGAACAGGCAGCAAGAGCATATCCCTTTCCGCGATGGCTGTCGGAAGTTTCAATGCCAATTTCCAGTAGATCATCAATGATAAAAGCTGAAAAAGCAGTGGCAACTACCTGATCTCCTTCCAATACACTGAATGAAACAGCCCGTTGTGAAAAATCATCAACATTATCCCAAAAACGACCAGGTATAACGCTTCCTTGGATGTTTTCAAACATCACAGCAGTAGTTCGGACTGTTTTTATGGCAGACAGCAGCTCCTTATTTTTAAAATCAAGATAGGTTGCTTTATTGAATTTAAAGTTAACCCGTGTATAAACCTCAATCCGGTTATCCATTTCCGGATTGTTATGCTCATCGGGTTTAACGATGTATTCCGTCCAGGCTGAAGTGATGTGGTTGTTCCACGTTTCAGGATATGCCTGAAGCCATTCATCTTTAACCCTGGTTTGAGGATTGTTTAATGCACGTCCGAGCATCCAGGAATTGAATTCTTCGTGTATGTTTTCACCAAAAAGCAAGGACATACCATATGGATGAACCACATAAAATACACCGGGCTTTTGGTCATTATCAACATAAACCTGACCACTAACATGTCCCCGCAGAACAGCATCCGCAAATAAATGATTGATCCTCACTTTTTTTAGTGGTTCCAACACTTTGTCATAGTTGCTTATGTCTAATAGTATCATTCCTGTTAATTTATAATTATCTTTCAAAGAAATAGGCGTACAAAGATATGAATTTGTTTTTGTTAAAGCTTATAGAATAGAAAGCTCAATTCTAAACAATCAATTCATGTTTTGAGTCGATTGAGCTTGTTAATCTATACCCTTTAAAATAAAAACAGATTTATCATAGGGAATTGGAATGAAAAAACAATTCATTATGAAACAAATATATCATATTTTTTATAGTCTGACAGAAGAATCAACCTAATGACATTATATGATACTTTGCCCAACAATCAAGATTTTCTTAAATTAAATCAAAATAACTATATATAAAGTTGTAGATGTTAAGAAGCTTTTGTACTTTTGGAAATTTATATGAAATTAAAAAGGAATAAACCAAATTATCATATTAATTTCTTATTACAATTCTAATTAAATTGTATTTTCATTTAGCAATAATTACAGCCTGAAGAGTATAGTATAAGGATGATTAAAATGATGGTTGTGAAAGATTTGTTTAAATAATAAACCATTTTTAATTCCCCTTTTCTATAAGTTCATTGATGGAAGTTTTATATTTCATCAATAATATATACAATGATCATTTTAGAGAGAGATGGAAAAATATCATTTCTTAAAAATGTCCTGTAAAACATACAATTTCAAATAGATACTACAAAATATGGAAAAGGATAAAGAAGGTTTTGTCAAAATAAATTTCGGATTACCTGATAATAAATCATAATCAGCTTTATATCTAAACGTTGTACGTTAAATCTCAAAATAAACCGATATACTAACCTTTAATTAAAAATGAAATGAAAACAACATTTTTTATGGCAGTTATTTCTATGGTGATCTTTTGTAGTTGTACAAAAACAGCAAAACCTGATTATTTGTTTTTACATGCAGATCAATTAAAATCTTTAGGAATTGAGTTAAATGACAAGGGACTTTTTTACAAAAATGAAAATCCCGATTGGGATCAGGATAATGAAAGATTTGCTTGCCTGGCATTCTATTGTACGAACGACAATTATTTAACAACTAAACATTTTGACATAACTGATACATTACATGCTGTTAATGGTAATGACAGTTTAATGATAGATATGGAGTTTTCGGAAAATAATTTTTATCCATTGTTCATCGGTAATACAAAAGGAAATCAAAGCATGGACAATGAATCTATACCTGCCGACATGAAATTATTTCCGGTGGCGATATGTATGGCCGAAACAAACCTTTCAAACAGAAAAGATACTGTTGTAGTGTGGTTTCTACCTACTGAATCATTAAAAAAAGCATTACCGGCGGACTTACATATGGAAGATTATTTGAGAACAAGACCAGTTAAAATATAAATTGCAGGAATTGGAAACAGGAATTCAATCATTACAGAGTGGGATTATTTATTCAACTTTATATAACTGACATTCAATTAAAATAAGCAAAAAGAACCAGAATTATAAAAATCTACTTGTTCTATCCTGACAAGATTAATACACTTCAATATGGATTTAACTCCATTTTGTATAAAAAGAATCATATTATCATGTTATAAATTCAATTTATCCATGAAAATGTATACAATTTATGTAATCTTATCTTACCAGACCAATGCAGAAAATGATTGATTTTAATATATCAGAAGTGTTCTGAAAAAAAACTCAACATTTTTTATTTCATGTACTTATAGCTACATTTAATAAATCATGTACAGAATAAACTAAATTATTAAATATGGAAAAAAAACTAATTGTAGATCAGACAGCTGAGTTTATTAAATCGGAATTAGCCGGTGAAGGATCCGGTCATGACTGGTGGCATGTATATCGTGTATGGAAAAATGCACTGCATATTGCCGGAAATGAAGAGGTTGATCTTTTTGTTGTAGAGCTTGCCGCCCTCCTGCATGATATTGCCGATTGGAAATTTCACGACGGCAATGAGCAAATAGGTCCGCAGTTAGCAGGTGAATGGCTTGAAAGCATGGCAGTAGATCAACAAGTCATATCACATGTTTGCCAGATCATTCAGGACATTTCTTTCAAGGGCGCCGGAGTACCAACCGTGATGAAAACAAAAGAAGGTATGATCGTTCAGGACGCTGACAGGTTGGATGCAATGGGTGCCATTGGTATCAGCAGGGCTTTTGCCTATGGCGGTAATAAAGGTCGTGAGATGTATAATCCGGAGCAGAAACCCGAGAAGCATGATTCGTTTGAGCAATATAAAAGCAGTCAGGGCTCAAGCATCAATCATTTTTATGAAAAATTACTGTTGTTGAAAGAATTGATGAATACAAAGACAGCAAAGGAAATAGCCAATAAACGTCATAAAGTGATGGAGGAATTCTTGTCTGAATTCTTTTTGGAATGGGATGGAAAGGATTAATTAATCTGGTAAAACAATCTATACACAAAATTTGAATCAAAAAAAGGAAGAATTTATCTCAGAATCTGATTCTTAAGAATAGCCGGATTAATTTAATATTCATATCGAATCATCATCATATTTTCTTAATGATAACAAAGGTGAAATGGGGAAAACTATTTCACCTTTGTTGTTTTAATTAAATTTTAAGAGAAAGTTGAAAAATGCGATATAAGAATACAACAATCTCAAAAAACTGATTAAATAAGTTAATCTTTAAAAAATATCCCTATATTTGCAATAAAAAAAGTCAGTATTCTAAAATATTTTTTTTTGATCATACTCATTATGATTGCAATTTAAATTTAGTGTCGGGATAAATAATTGATGGATCAGGCATTTATAAATACTTTTGATTAAAATATCGTTACAATTTTCTCTATTTAATTTCATGTTAACCTATTATTATGACATATTTTCGCTTGCTGTTTTTTCTTCTCTTAATCCCGACATCAGTTTCAAGCCAATTGTATATAAACGAATTTATGGCTTCGAATTCATTAACGATTAAAGATCCTGATTATAATACTGAAGCCGACTGGATTGAACTTTATAATGATGGAACATCCTCAGTAAACCTGAATGGTTATTTTTTGACCGACAATTTAACAAACCCTGGTAAATGGAAGATTGGTAATATAATTATTCAACCAAAAGGATTTGCAATTTTCTGGGCTGATGGGAATAACACGGGCAATCATACCAGTTTTAAACTAGATGCACAAACCGAAGAGATCGGATTGTATAAACCCGATCTTTCGGTCATTGATACCATTCGATATACAAATCAAAACCCAGATATTTCGGAGGGTAGGAACCAGAACAACCTTTCATTTTGGGGACATTTTGCCAAAGCAACTCCAAATGCTGCCAATACATCTGAATTTTTCAGTGATTTTGCATTAAATGAACCGATATTCAATATACGTGGTGGCATCTATAATTCAACCCTGTCAGTTACACTTTTTACCGATTTGGGAGGTGTAATACGGTATACACTCGATGGTTCCGACCCTTCACTTAATTCCACTCCTTATACCATTCCAATTAATATCAGTAAAACTACCGTGGTTAGGGCACGTATATTTAAGCCCGAAATGATGGCAGGACCCATTATTACAAATACTTATTTCATAAACGACCTGATGGAAACGCGAGGTTTACCAGCTGTATCGATAGCCACTAATCCAGATAATTTCTGGGATGTTACAAATGGGATTTATGTGCAGACCTTTAAGCCCGAATGGGAAGTTCCTGTAAACATAGAATTATTCGAAAATAACGGATCCGACAGGGCTGCTTTTAATGAATTGGCAGGAGTGAAAGTCAATGGATTATATTCATGGCAATTACCACAGAAAATGTTGGGTGTTTATTTCAAAAAACGATATGGAACAGGCACATTGGACAATACACTCTTTTTCGATTCACCAAGATCCGGGTTTAAAACCTTTGCGTTAAGAGCATCCGGAAATGACTGGAGTAACACCCTGATGCGGGACATCCTGGGACAAAATGCCACAAGGCTTAACATGAACCTGGATATTTCGGCATACCGGTGGTGCACAATGTATGTGAACGGACAATATATGGGAATACATAACTTCAGGGAAAAAATTGAAACCGATTATATTGAGAAACATTACGGACTGGCAGCAGGGACTTTCGATATGGTAGAAAACGAAGATTTTGCCGAATGCGGCGATTTAATAGCATACACAAATTTAAAAGCCCTTTTTTCAAAAGATTTATCGATTCAGGCCAACTTTGATTCTGTAGCAGCCAAAATGGATATAGAGAACTTTACCGATCTGGTGATTACTGAAATGGCTACCGGTAATTCGTCAGTAGACCATAACGTAATGGCCTGGAAACCTAAAGATTCAGGAAAATGGAAATGGATTCTAATGGACCTGGATCGTGGTTTCTTTGATTCAAATGCTCAGCCTATCAGCTTTTATATTGGTCAGACCTCCTTTCCTTTTAAAAATTTAATGGGAAATGCTGCCTATAAAACATACTTTGGTAAAAGACTTGCCGGTCATTTATATACAGGTTTTGATCCGGTAACTATGAAAGAACTGATTGATAAACACAAGGCAGAGATCGCACCTGAAATTCCAAAACACATTGCCAGATGGAGTGGAACAACATCGTCATATGGCAATGCAATGCCATCAGTCACCTATTGGAACAATGAAGTACTCAAATTAAAAACCTTTGTGGAAGCAAGGCCCACAGTATTACTCAATGATCTGAATAATTATGGATTTAACGGAACAGCATCGCTGACACTTTCGGTTTATCCTGAAAATGCCGGCACTTTAAAACTGAATGGTTTTAAAATTAAAGGGAATAACATTACAGGTTCTTATCTTAAGAATGTAAATGCTGAAATATCTACAGATGAAAAGGCAGGTTTTAGTTTTAAAGGTTGGTCGGGTACCGAAAAAAAAATCATTGTGCCCAAAATGTCAATGTGGAAATATCTGGATAATGGCAGTAATCAGGGAACTGACTGGGTGTCATCTGATTTTACCGATACCAGTTGGAAATCAGGTCAGGGAGAACTGGGTTATGGAGATGGGGATGAAAAATCGACAATAGGTTTTGGCTCAGATGGAAATAACAAATACATTACAAGTTATTTCCGTCATAATTTCACCATAACTGAGGCGGATAAAACAGGTTCAAATTATACAATTAATTTATTAAAAGACGATGGAGCTGTTGTTTACCTGAATGGGGTTGAAATTATCAGGGACAATATGAAGTCAGGAATAATTGATTATAATACATTGGCAGCAACTGCGATCAGTGGAACTGCCGAATCAACCTTTACACGATTTCCTGTTGATAAAAGCCTGCTTCGAACAGGTAACAATGTAATAGCAGTTGAAGTACATCAAAATGCCGCAAACAGTTCCGATATCAGCTTTGATCTCGAATTGACTTGTTATTTGGCCGATTATACCAGGTATGTATCCACATCAAAAAATTACCCTGTAAATTTGATAGGTGACTCAGGCTTTACAGCTGTTTATGAAGCAGGTCCTGAGTGTATTGTTCCTTCTGTTATCACTGAAAATACAACTTTATTCAAAAGTTGCTCTCCTTATCTTGTAAGAGATGATGTAACAGTAAACAGTGGTGTAACATTAACCATTGAACCGGGAGTTGACATATTGATGTCGCCTGAAAACAATTTTTATATCCATGGGAACATGAATGCCATAGGTACAGCAACCGAACGGATCCATTTTATGATTAATCCCCGGTACAAATCAGAAGGTTGGGGTGCCCTTTGTTTCTGGAATACCAGTGATACTTCGAATCTTGGATATGTAACCGTTGATGATGCCACCCGAAGTCCTATACCTGTTCGTTTAGGCGCTATTTCGGCCTTTCATGGCAATATTAACCTTGATAATCTTTTGATCGACAAAACTAAATTAAATCCTGTTTCTGCACGTTATTCGGATGTTACACTGACAAACAGTTTCATACATTCGTCAGTCACAAGCGATCTGATAAATATAAAATATGGCCACGCAAGAATTGAAAATTGCACTTTTGTAGGTAATCCTGAATTTGATTCGGATGGTATTGATTATGATGGCATTGAAAATGGGATCATCAGGAATACTAAAATATACAACATACTTGGAAATAATGCCGATGCCATTGATATAGGTGAAGAAGCAACCAATGTCATTATCGATAGTGTACTCATCGTTAATGCATACGATAAGGGCATATCAGTTGGTCAAAGATCCTCAGTAGTACTTACCAATAGTGTATTGATCAACTGCAATATGGGGCTTGGTGTAAAAGATTCAAGCCGTGTTGACATCGATCATTGCACATTTTACGGGAATGCTTCCGCGATAAGTTGTTATGAGAAAAATCCGGGTCGTGCAGGTGGTAATGCCAGAATAAGAAACAGTATTCTGTCAAATGCTTCCCTGGCATCTTATCAGTCGGATGACAAATCAAAAATACAATTCACAAATTGCTTATCGGATAATGAGACATTAGGTACCGATCCTTCGAATCTGTTATTAAATCCGCTTTTTACTGATCCAACCCATTATAACTTTTCCCTTTTGTCTGGTTCCCCCGGCATAGGTACAGGTTTTGAAAACGGACAATCTACAACAATGGGAGCAAAATTCCGTACGATTGATATTGAACCGGATGTACAGTTTTGCCGTATTTACATGAACCCCTTAAACACAACGAATCCGGAATACCTGGCGTTGTACAATCCATCCACTAAGACCGTCGATTTATCAAATTACAGCATTGTAAAAGGAGTAAATTGTATCATTCCGCAAGGAACTCTACTGGCATCAGGTGACACGTTGTTTATTACTTCTGACGCCGGTACATGGAGTTCTGATAGAAAAACAATTCAATGGACCGATGGTAAAATATCCAACGAAGGTGAAGCCATTGAATTGCTCAACCAGTACGGGATCGTTGCCGATCATATTAACTTTTCTCTTGCCGGAGGTTGGCCTGCTGAAGCGTTTAATACTGACACTTATCTGGCACTGAACGGATCGAAGGCGGATAATCATTTAGCCGTAAACTGGAAAGCTATATCCTTAATAAGCGGCCTGTCAAATACAACTGAAAGTGAATCACAGGCAATACAGATTTACCCGAATCCGGCCACTGACAAGTTAATAATTAACACAAAGTTAGTTACAAACATGGATATCAAACTTTATTCAGCTGTTGGTCTGCTGCTTATGCAATCCGAATCCGGTCAAAATGGAATAACAACTTTCAATGTATCCGGACTGAATGCTGGAGTATATCTGGTTAAAGCCGGAATACTGACTGCAAAAGTTATAATCACTAAATAAAATTCGACTACTTAAAATTATCAAATAACAAGTAAAATTATCACATTCATCTTTTCTGCAATGACTTCCCCGTGAAATAGAAGTGATATTCAACCGGTAGAAAAAACTATTTATTGAAACAAATAAATTTGAAAGGAACTTTAAAATGAAAAATAAAAATATTCTTCTCACAATATTTGTGATCCTTTTTAATGTAACAAATATATTTTCGCAGGTTAAAATCATATTTGATACTGATTTTGGAGGTGATGTGGATGATTTAGGTGCATTGATCATGTTGAATAATTTCATTGATAAGAGAGAGTGTAACCTGTTAGCTGTTATGTGCTGGTCAACTGAGCAATACTCAGTGCCGGCCGTTGATGCTGTCAATCGTTTTTACAACCATCCTAACATTCCCATTGGTACAAGAAAAGGTGCATTGCATTATGAAAGCTGGAATTACAGCAAACCGATAGCCGATAAATTTCCACATATATTGAACAGCAATAAAGCAGAAGATGCCACTACCCTGTACCGTAAAACACTTGCAAAAAGTGAAGATAAAAGTATTGTTATAGTAACTGTCGGTCCGCTTATGAATATTCAAAATCTTATAAAATCGGAAGCTGATTCAATATCAAATCTGACTGGAAAAGAGCTTATTGAAAAAAAGGTGAAAGAGTTTGTAATTATGGGTGGTCAATTCCCTGAAGGAGAACGTGAATGGAACTTTGATGGGGATATGCCCGGAGTAACTCAATTTGTTTTGAAACATATCATGGTACCGGTTACTTTTACGGGTTTTGAAGTTGGCGCTGCTATAAAAACCGGTAAAGTGTTTAATTCTATTGACAAAGACACACCCCTTTATATAGGGTCGATGCATTTTAGTCAAAATGCTCCATGGATAAAGGCAAATTTCAAAGGAATCATTCTCAATAACTCAACATTTGATCAAACTGCCGTTTTATACGCTGTACGTGGAGGTGTCGGTATTTACTGGGATAAAATAGAAGGTGGATATTGTGAAGCACAAAAAGAACTAGGTGGAAATAAATGGATAACCGGACCAATTACCAATCAGTCCTATCTGAAACTAAAAATGGAACCTGAAAAAATGGCAACATTTATAGAATCCATTATACTTAATAAATTTTAGAAAAGTATAAATTCGCGAAAAAACCTGTAAAACTTACTCATTTAAGCCCGGCTATGATTATTGTTTTATCTAATTGATATGACAATTCACAGATAACAAACATACTTTATTTAAGTTTAAAATTAGCTTACCAAATCACAACACACAATTAATCCAACTAAAAAAGAATAAGGATTAAAAGGTACATCGCCCATACAGATGGAATGAATGATTTAATCAGATATTTATCTGTAAAACTTCTGATACGACAGAATAACAATTCTTCAATTTTAGTTTTTATAAATCCGAAGCAATTGGGCTATCGGATTTTTTTATACAAATGACGGAAAATCATATTTTTCTTTTTATATTTGTATTTCTAATCCATACCTAAATCTGAATGATTTTGAAATGGTTTTGGATTGGTTTTGGATCCGAGGCCATTCTGATATATCAGTCACTTAACATTCATATATCAATGATATAAATTCCATATATCTTAAAAGGTATATGGCATATATTTTGGAAATAAATGAGTGAATTATTTTTACCAAAACCAATCCAAAACCGTTCCAAAAACAATTGAAAAAGAATGGTAAAATGGATTGAAAAGATATACTTTTGTGAATCAAATGACGAAAGTAGTAAAAGAATGATTATAAAAACAATAAATCTTATTCCGTCTTATAGTCTTTTTGAATAGGAGTCATTGCGGATAATCATTTTTTATAGGTATCCATTCTGACAGTTACCAGTTTTTAAACTATTCTATTTTATTATCAACGGGATCGGTAAAAATTATTCCCGGTTCAATTTATAAGTAATTACATGATTGTCTGAAAAAGTAGGGATCAACAATAGTTTCTCAGATGGAATGTAACCCAAATCGGCAGCATTTATTTTTATAGTGGAAGTATCCAATATCTTTTCTACACCTTTACCAACCCGGATAAGTTGTACTTTTCCACTCCAGTCGGAAGTTACAAATACAGTTGGTGCTATTTGTTCAATGCCATCCAGGTATCCCACATTTTCGACCAATACATGTATAATTTTCGTTTTCTGATCAACAGAAATAAAGTTACCTTTTGAACCCAGATAGAGCAAATTGCCCCTGGCTAAAATACCATTCATGCCATTTAATTTATCACTTTCCAAAAAGAGTTCCAATGAATCTTTTCCAACATAGAATATACAATTACCGCTGTCATCCGACACATAAACACGGCCATTAGAGGCAATACTTATATCATTTAAACTTTTTGTTTTACTGTTTCTGTAAGTCTTTAAAATCTTTCCTGATTTCAAGTCAACTTCCACTACCCTATCGATATCAGTTACATAAAGTTTCGTTTTGGAGCAATCAATTCCTTTGGGGGCATTTAATCCTTTCACCCATTCTTTTTCAATAAATTCACCCTTGATATTTATCTTAGAAATAAATCCAGCACCATCCTTTACATCATGTTTCCCAACGATATTTGAAACATAAATGGTATTATCATATTTATTGTAGTGAGAAGATTCAGGGACATTCAGGCCAGGTAAAGTAGTCCATATTTTCTGTAATCTGTTACTTACAAATGCATCCTGAGAACAAATATTCAGACTTACTGATAGTAATACAAAGACTATAATGGATGTTTTCATTTTTTATTGAATTTATAAATTATTATAAGGTCAAATACTGCGACTCAGATTTATGATATAATTATAGTTAGATTTCACAAAAATACAATACTTTTACAAATTAAATGATTTTAATGTAATAAACTTAACAAATCAGTATAAAATAATACCGGGAAGTAAGATTTTTAATTCAATATTCTGAAATATGGATTACTGATTTTGCCTGAATTTTTGTTTAAATACAACAGGCTTATTATGGAGAATCAAGTTATGACTTAATCAGATAAAAAACCGGAATTGTATTAAGCTGGTGTGGCTCAAAGTAAATGATGATTAAACAACCGGTCATAAGCCAGTATTTATTCATTTTGATATTCAAAATTCAATAAATAATCACTACTGATTGGGAATAGAATCTATTATTTATTAGAATATGAAACTTTATAAATCATGAAAGGAATCAAAAACTGAATAAGAAATTAAATTCCCAAGATATCAACTTAAACAATAAAAAACACATTATGAAAAAGGAAAATGAATTAATTAAAGTTTATTCAGGTACCGAAATTTCGGTAAATCTTCTAAAAGATGAATTAGAAACTAATGGCATAGCAGCCATGATCCAAAATGACTTCCAGTCAGGAATCACAGCAGGTTTTTTTGGAGGTGGAATTTATGCCGTTGATCTGTTTATTCAGGAAACAGACTTACCGGTTGCGGAACCAATAATAAATGAATTTCTTAAAAGCAACAACACATAATAAGAAACACCTTAATAAGCAATTTTTTTTATCTCACCAATTTTAATAAAAGAAGGGATTTCAAAATACTATTTTACATCTTCTCACATGGAAAAACGCATACTGATTTATTTTTCACTTTTTCTATCACTGTCCCTTTTTTCGCAAAAACATTGGGAGTCGATTATCCAGGGAAATGATATATGGAGCTATCTTCCTGCAATAAGTGAAGCACCTTCCAACTGGAATCAACCAACTTTTGTTGACAGCACCTGGAAAACGGGTGCCGGCGGATTCGGTTACGGAGATGGAGATGATGCTACCAGTATTGATGCTGTAAATACCATTTATCTTCGAAAAAAATTTACCATCAATGATATCGGTAAGATTGATCAATTGTTGTTGGATATTGATTACGACGATGCCTTCGTGTTATACCTTAATGGAATAGAAGCAGCACGTTCGGCGAATATCACAGCAAATCCACCATTGTTCAATTCACCCCTGACGATCGATCATGAAGCACTGATCTATCGTGGATTATTACCCGAAAGATTCAATCTTAAAACATCTTCCTTAAAAGAGGGTGAAAATACCATAGCCGTTCAAATATTAAACAGCAATACTACATCAAGCGATATGAGTGGGTTGGTTTATCTGAACGCCAGGATCAACAACACATCAGTCATTTACCATGCAGTTCCATCATGGTTTGTCGAACCGGTTATATTCGAGAGTAACCTGCCTGTTATACAAATAAATACGCAAGGCCAGTCAATACTAAACGATACTAAAATAACGGCCCGGATGAGTACATTAAATAATCCTTCCGGATTAAACAATTACAGCGACACCACATTTGAATTCAATGGTTATATTGGAATTGAAACTCGTGGATCTTCATCAATGATGTTTGAAAAGAAAAGCTTTAATATAGAAACCAGAAACGATACAGGAACAAACCTAAATGTTTCCCTGTTGGGTTTACCTGCAGAAAATGATTGGGTGCTATATGCACCTTATTCGGACAAATCGTTACTGAGAAATGTTCTGGCGTATCAACTTGCTAATTTAACCGGGCGTTGGTCACCCCACACCCGTTTTTGCGAAGTATTCATCAATAATGAATACAGGGGAGTTTATGTATTGGTTGAAAAAATTAAACGTGATAAAAACAGGTTAAATCTGGCGTCACTAAACCCTGAAGATATTAGCGACGATGAACTGACGGGTGGATATATACTTAAAATTGACCGTCCCGACCCCGGAGCATGGATCTCGCCCTATAAAGCAAGAAACGACATTCAGAATGTTCCTGTCAGTTATGTCGACCCCAACTATGAAGATCTCGTTCCTTTGCAACGTACATACATTAAAGAGTATGTTACCAAATTTGAAACAGCCCTGAAAAGTGTAAATTATAAAGACCCTTTAACTGGCTACCGTGCATATGTCAATATGGGTTCATTTATTGATTACTATATCATTAATGAAATATGTCGAAACCTTGACGCATACCGGCTAAGTACTTTTTTTTACAAAGATAAAGACAGCAAAGGTGGTAAAATTACCATGGGGCCATTTTGGGATTATGATATTTCAATGGGAAATGCCAATTTTTTTAGTGCAGGTAACACTAACGGTTGGGTAGTAGATGGACTTGGAAACGGTGATGAATTCGGGATACCATTCTGGTGGGACAGATTCAGGCTAGATCCGTATTTTAATTCAGAATTAAAAAAACGCTGGAATGAATTCAGGAGTACTAAATTCAGCAATAACAAAATAAATGAATATATTGATTCTTGTACAACATTACTCTCATCAGCACAACAACGAAATTTTGCAAAGTTTAATATTTTGAATTCTAATGTATGGCCAAATAATTATGTAGGAGGTACCTATGCCAATGAAATCACTTACTTGAAAAGCTGGATAAACAACCGTTTTACCTGGTTGGATTCACAAATAAAATTATTGAATATTATTAGCGGAGATTATACAGTTTACAACAAATCAATTGAAACACATATATATCCTAATCCATTCACGGAATCGATAAAAATAGATTTTAACCTCTTGTCTAATTCAAGTGTTAGTATCCAGATTCAGGACATTCTTGGTAAAACAATTATAAATCGCACAAAACAATGTTATGAAGGCTTAAATGAATTCAACTTTAAAGCTTCGGAATTTAGTGATGTTGCAGCCCTTTATATTTACAAAGTGATTGTTAACGGTCAGGTAGTTAATTCAGGTAAAATAATAAAAAAGTTATGACACAACACAATATGGATTCGGATATTACAGATCAACTTACATTTGAGCCATTAACCAGAAAAAACTGGAGTCAGTTTGTTGAACTTTTCGGGAATAAAGGAGCATGCGGAAACTGTTGGTGCATGTACTACAGACTTACGAAATCAGGATTCAATGAAGGTAAAACAGATGATGGAAACAAAGATGCGATGAAAAAAATTGTGTGGGAAGATAAACCGGCCGGGATACTTGGATTTTATGATGGTCTGCCTGTTGCCTGGTGTGCATTTGCTCCACGTGAAGATTTTATAAAACTTGAAAAATCGAGGGTTCACAAACCAATTGATGATAAAAAGGTTTGGTCAATACCATGTTTTTTTATTGATAAAAAATTCAGAAGACTTGGAGTATCAGTTGAACTTTTAAAAGGAGTTATTACGTATGCCCGGGAGAATGGAATAAAAATCATAGAAGCCTACCCTACTATACCTACACAAGAAAAACTTCCTGATTCATTTGCCTGGATCGGATTGTATAAATCATTCGAGCGTGCCGGGTTTGAAATCGTTGACAGGACATCCATAAACAGGCCAATGGTCAGATACTATACATAAATTATTAGACAGAGCAATTGCAGCTAAAGAAACTCAGGCATTCACCTCCAACACATCCATTAATTCTGTGGTATAGCAGGGTGAAAGTTTTTCGTTCTTCAGTTTCCATTTTCTGTCGAAGCCCTGGGCAGCAATTTTTACTTTTTGCCTGCCATACGAATTATTCAGTTTATCCATCACATTCATAATCCGGTTATATTTATCACGGTTGCGGGTATCAAACAGATCGGCCTGCAAGGGACGTTCAGGTACAATTTCACTTACGATGACTCCGGCTTTCTTAAATTTGTATCCTTCTGCAAAAATAGATTTTAATCCGCGTAATGCATAGCTTATCAGTTCCGTAGAATCGTTGGTAGGTACGGATAGTTGCATCACTTTCTGTTTATAATACTGAGCCTGGTTCGTTGCAAAAGGATTAGTATGAATAAATACTGTCAGCACACACCCATAAGAATGTTGCAGGCGTAATTTTTCAGCGCAACCGGCAGCAAAGTTAGCCACAGCTTCCGAAATGGGAGCCAGTTCTGTGAGCTTTTCACCAAAACTACGGGATGTGCAAATTGATTTCTTATTAACAGGAGTTTCCATTTCAAAGCATGGGATACCACGTAATTCCATCCAGGTACGTTCGCCTACCACCCCCATTGTATGGCGAACCCAGCCTTTGGTACGTTGGGTAAAGTCCCAGGCTGTATTGATACTATAATACTGCAATTTTTTAGAATACCGACGCCCTATTCCCCACACATCACCTATGTCGGTTAATTTTAGAGCCTTTTCACGTTTTTCGTCTGTATCAATGATACAAACGCCTTTATAATTTTTGTATTTCTTGGCGAATTTATTGGCAACTTTGGCAAGTGTCTTTGTCGGGGCAATGCCCATGCTCACTGGAATACCAGTGTTACGGGTAACTGTCCTGACTACTTTCTCCCCATACTCTTTCATATCAATATTTTCAAATCCTTGGAGCAATAAAAATGCTTCATCAATGGAATATACTTCCATTTCAGGGGCAAAAACAGCAATGGTATTCATGACCCGTTGGGACATATCGCCATACAAAACATAATTCGAAGAAAAAACAAATACCTGGTTTGTTTCAATCAATTCCTTCAGTTTATAAGCCGGCTCTCCCATAGGAATACCTAATAATTTAGCTTCAGCAGAACGCGCAATTACGCACCCATCGTTGTTGGAAAGAACCACGATGGGTTTGCCGTTGAGTGAAGGATTAAACGCCCTTTCACAAGAAGCATAGAAGTTATTGCAATCGATTAAGCCGAACATAATATGGTGATGTGTTGATGTGATAATGTGGTGATGTGTTGATGTGATAATGTGGTGATGTGTTGATGTGATAATGTGGTGATGTGTTGATGTGATAATGTGTTGATGTGATAATGTGTTGATGTGATAATGTGTTGATTTGATAATGTGTTGATTTGATAATGTGGTGATGTGGTGATGTGGTGATATGATATGTTGATATGTTGATGTGGTGATGTGGTGATATGATATGTTGATATGTTGATATGTTGATGTGGTGATGTGGTGATATGATATGTTGATATGTTGATGTGGTGATGTGGTGATGTGGTGATGTGGTGATGTGGTGATGTGGTGAAGCTATCATGTGGTGAAATGTTGATATGATAAGTTGGCTTTGTATTGAAAAATCTGCTAATTTTCGCATTATTATATTTTCTAATTCACTCATCATCTCATTCTCATTTTATCTAATTCT
>Ga0302215_10001151_pt1 | contig 19151 bp, 14 predicted proteins | sample II_Fen_N3_1_FD_194580 | JGI IMG/M metagenome (GOLD analysis project Ga0302215, IMG submission 194580) | Peat permafrost microbial communities from Stordalen Mire near Abisko, Sweden - II_Fen_N3_1 | ecosystem: Environmental > Terrestrial > Soil > Wetlands > Permafrost | place: Sweden: Abisko...
GAAGATGCGGCTCATCTCGGCCGAGGCGTAGCGGCTTTCCAGAACGTTTTCGACGGCATCCTTGTTCATCAGAAGTCTCCCAGAGTAGTGCGGGAAGCAAGGTAGTTTCGCGCCGTGTCCTCCGTCCCCGGGCATCGGAAGGTGCAGGCGCTGCACTACATTCCACACCATGCGTCTTCCTCTCCGGGCCGTGACAGGATCTGTCCTGGGACTTCTTGTCCTTTCCCCGTGCGCCCAGCTCCTGGACGGTTGGAGCACCCGGCTCGAGGCTCAAGGGAACCTCGCGGCCTCCGGCGACCTCCCTGACGCGCCCAACGCGGTGGTGGACGACTTCGGCGGCAACTGGCGCGCCGAGCGGATCTCCCTGCGCACCGCCCATGCCTGGGATTCCCTGCCGCCGCTTCTCCACTTGGGCTGGGAGGCGCAGCGCGGGGAGGTCCTCCTGCACCTGGAGCTCGACCTCAAGCGCGACCTGGAGGCCTTCCGCCGCGACGAACTGCACGGCAGCTGGGTGGCCGGCACAGGGGAGGTGGACATCAACGTGCCGCACGAGGGCTGGCTCTCGGTGGGCACGCGGGCCGGGTCCTTCCGCGTCGGACGCTTCCCCTGGAGCTTCGGAGGAGTGCCGCACGGGGTCATCCTAGGCGGGGCACCCGTGCATGACGGCGTGCTCTGGGAACTCCCGCTGGGGCGCCTTCGCTACACCTTCCTGGGCTCGAGCCTGAACCCCTGGCTCAACGGCACGCCCGTGGGCGACTCCGTTCCGACGGGCTCCGAGGCCTGGCAGCAGTCCCACCGCACCCTGAGCGACCAGTACGGCCGCGTCTACGACGATCCGGTGAAGACCCTCTTCGCTCACGCCCTGGAGTGGAAGCTCGGGCCGGTGGAGCTGGGGGTGGTCGAGCAGACGCTGGTGGGCGGCAAGGAGCCCTCCTTCCGCGACCTCTCGCCGTTCGTGCTCTGGCACGACAACTACGGGGACGGCTACTCGCGCAGCTTCTTCTCCTTCCAGGGAAAGCTCTCCGACGGGGCGACGGGCCTTCTCTGGCTGCAGGTGGCGACCCAGTTGGTTGCCAGTCCGGTGGAGGGCGAGGACAACTACGACCCGCCCACCCAGGCGGCGGCCGCCTTGGGCTGGGGCAAGAGCTGGTTCCTCCCCAAGGGGATCCTCTCGGCGCACCAGGAACTGTGCGGTACCACGCCCACCTACGACAACCACCTGCTGCCGCTTCTGAAGATGACCTCGCGACGTGTTTACCACTCCAACGCGCGCGACCAGGCCGATCCCGGGTATGCCGACAACTTCCAGGTGGACGACCCGCTGGGATACTTCCGAGGGCCCGACGCGGTGGACCTCTGGACCCGGATCGACTGGAAGGACGTGGACGGGCTCTGGGGTGCCGGCCTGTCGCTTGCCTGGCTGCAGCAGGGCGATGCGGACCTGGAGCATCCGGTTACCGATTACCAGGACCGCACCTGGCCCCTCTCGGGTATCGTGGAGACGGAGCTCTCGGCGCTCCTCTCGGGCTGGCTGCGCCTGGACGAGCGCCTGCGCGTCTCGGGGAGCCTGGGCCTTTCCCGTCTCGAGAACCGGGAGCACGTCGCGGGCGCCGACGGCTGGTGGCCCCTCTGGTCGGCGGGCCTCTCCTTCGCCTACTGACAGGATCTGTCAAATATCCATTTGGGCGCCTCCCCGCGGCGCGGGGCCGGGCTGCCTGCCAAGCCTCCGCTGTGCGGGGTCTTGGCCCTGCGGGCGGCATCCCTGGCGCGGGGGATCTCCTTTTGCCCTGCAGCCGGCTTTTGATTTCTTCCCTGCGTGTGCGTTGCTCTTGGGCTCCGCCCTGGGTGGTATTTGCCCTGCGTGCGGCGGTTGCTCTGGGCCCTCCCGGCCCAGACCCGGGCCAAAGGGGCTGTCCGCGCCCCTTTGGAAACCGCGGCCAGGGGTATTCACCCCTTGGATCCCCAATAGAGACACTCCGTGGGTCGCTTGGCGGCGAAGTCAGGGCGCTTGCCTTCTCGATCTTACCGTAGGCGCTTGCCTGGGTGGAGAGTCCGGGCTTTGCCGCATTGCGGCAAAGGGCACTCGTCCCCGACGCCTCGCCTCGTCAAGCCGCAGAGCAACGGACAACCGGACGAGGAGTTGTCCGTTGCGAGACGAGGGCTTCAGCCCGAGATCCTGGCATTCCCCGTTGGTGGGGCCCCATGTTGCGATCCTGATCGCGTGGGGCACGGCTGCGTCCGGTTCTGTTGCAAGGCTGCTGACCGCAAGTGGTGGCCGTCGGTTTGACGTGCTGCGGAAATCCGTGGGGTCCAGGGCGGCGGAACGCCCTGGCGGAGGTTCCTAGGGCCACCGGAGGCCCTAGGCCGGGGTTTGGGGCAGGAGGCCCCAAGCAACGGCGGCACGCCAGTGCAAAAAACTACAAGGTTGGGGATTAACTCCCGAGGGTCGGGGATCAAGTCCCGAGGGTCGGGGATCAAGTCCCGAGGGTTGGGGATTAACTCCCGAGGGTCGGGGATCAAGTCCCGAGGGTTGGGGATTAACTCCCGAGGGTCGGGGATTAACTCCCGAGGGTCGGGGATCAAGTCCCGAGGGTTGGGGATTAACTCCCGAGGGTCGGGGATCAAGTCCCGAGGGTTGGGGATTAACTCCCGAGGGTCGGGGATCAAGTCCCGAGGGTTGGGGATTAACTCCCGAGGGTTGGGGATCAAGTCCCGAGAGCCAGGGATCAAGGTGCTTGGCCCCTCAAGGGATCGGTCGGGCTACTTGTGCATCCGTTCCACGAGGTCCAGGACGTTGTGGCGCTGCACTTTGTCGGGGATGCGGTGCCAAGCCGCGAGCAGGCGGCGTTCCTCGTCGGTGAGGTCCTGGAGCGAAGGGGCGCCCTCGCGAGCCTTCCAGTTGGAGAAGTCGCGCAACAGCTCGGCCGGATCCACGCCGAAGGCCGTCGTTCAGGCCTCTTGCAGATCCTCGGGTGCGATGCCGGTCACATCGGTGATGATGCGCCAGTCGATTGCGGGCACCTTGTAGCCAACCATAGAACGTTATCTTGGAGATCCCAACCTCTTGCGAAAGTGCTCCCACCGAGGGTGCTCCTGGCTTGCTCAAACGGCCTAGGATCTCGTCTCTACGCGGATGTGGCTTGCGCATCTCGACTCCTGTCTCTCGCCCCATCAAACTTGCATGAATGCGTTATCTTGCCTGAGACTGGGGGACCTCCCCGTTGTTACACCGGCGCTTCGGCCCGGTGAACAGGAGGGTCGTTTCATCACAGCATCCATAGAAAGAAGGAAAAAATGAGTCCTATTAAATGCCTACTCTTGGGAGCTTTATCATTAGGCTTTGTAGGGTGCTCTGAAAGCCCCAGCGAAGTACAGAAATCTTCGGAGTCAAAATTTTCGATATCTGGTACGGTCAGAACTATTGACAACAAAACCTTGGCGAATGTAAAAGTTCGCTTAAACCAACAAGGCTCCTTTGCAACTACCGATTCAACAGGTAGCTGGACGATATCAGGAACAGCGATACTCGGCACGCTGTCCTCAAGTCATGACACTTTAGAGTATAGCTATAATGGCAAAGTGTTTCTACGCGACACGATATCTGACTTTAATTTGAGTGGAATACAGCGGATATTTGATACTACATGGAATTCATCATTGATTTATGGTTATTTCGCTGATGTTCGCGATAATCAAATCTATCGTACAATCGCAATCAACGGAACACTTTGGATGGCGGAAAATCTGAATTTCCAATCAAACGATTCGTGGTGGTACAAGGGGTCAGGTCAAATAGATGCCAATATTTCTGTTGATGAAATACTTACTAAAGGCAAAAATTATGGACGTTTGTATTCGTGGGCGGAGATTCAAAATCTCCCAGATAGCTGTGATACCAGTCTCTGTTTGACCGCAAAAGGGAATGAAGTGCGACAAGGGTTGTGTCCCACTGGATGGCATGTTGCTACAGATTCTGATTGGGTGCGCCTCTTACGATATATCGACCCCAATACTGTAGCGCTCGATAATACTGCTGGCAGGAAACTTATGAGTGCTAGTGGCTGGCCAACAGAGGATAGCGCAATGAGGCACGATGCATATGGTTTCCGCGCAATGCCAGGTGGTGGAAGATGGCCAGGTGGTGCATTTTCAAATGCCGGATATATGGCTATGTGGTGGTCTTCTTCCGAGACTGGCAAAAAATATGCAAGCGATGTTTATCTATCTTCTTCAAACAAATATGCTAACAAATATGAAGACACAAAGGATAAAGGATTTTCAGTCAGATGCGTTCGTGATTAATTGATTTCGTTAGAGATAAAGGCTGGTGCTCGGTGGTGCATAAGCCAGCAAGGAATTAATTCGTAGAGAAATTGCATTTATGTGGATCTTTAAGAGTACTTACAGCCTCCTGCATATGATCATGCAAGAGGCTGTTGTTTTATAGGTAGTTATCGCTGTTGATCCTCACTGATTGCATGCTTCTTGAAACATCACCGTCCTCCAATCCAACCCAAACCGAGCCAGGTACTTCCTCAGTCGATCGGAGTCGTTGGGTGTCTCTTTGGTACGCCTGGAGACGGCAAAGAGCGTGCGCCCCGCCTCGGCGAGACTGGCGCTTTGCCTGCAGACCTCAAGAACCGACGAGAGCTGCGCTTGGTCGAAGAGATCCAGTTCGCCGACGATGGCGGGAAGCATAGGTCTAGGCGCTAGTGAGGTATTTCCCCAATCCTGTTCCAGACGCTGCACTTCGTTCCTCACGTCGGACAGCCCGATACGGCCATCGGAAAGCAAGGACATCCGGGTGACCGCAGCGGAAAGGTCGCGGAAGTTCCCTCGCCATGCGGCTTTGGAGGAGGTTCCCCATTCTAGGAATGCCTCCCTGGCCTCACGGGTCATGGAGATCTGGCGACTCTCTTGATGACGGAGGCGTTCCAGTTCGAAGTCGAGGTTTGGCTCGAGGTCAAGAGGGCGCTGGGCCAAGCCGGGGAGGATGAAATGCCAAAGGCGGATGCGAGCCAGGAGATCCTCGCGGAATCGCCCTGCAGCAACTTCCAATGACAAGTCTTTGTGGGAGCCTGCCAGCAGTTGGAAGTCGCTTGCAACCTCTCGATCCGATCCCACGGGCCGAAAACGCTTTTCCTCAAGGGCCGTCAGCAGCATGGCCTGCTCCTCGAGGCCCAGCTCGCCGATCTCGTCCAGGAAGAGCACGCCCTTGTCTGCGGCTCGCAGATAGCCAACCCGATCGCTTTGTGCGCCGGTAAAGGCTCCTTTCACGTGCCCGAAAAGCGCAGACATGGCGCCTTCGCCCGCAAGGGTCGCACAGTTCACTGCCACGAATTCTCCCTGGACCAGGGAGCGCATGCGCCGCATCTCATGGATGCGCCTAGCAAGCTTTGATTTGCCGGACCCGGTGGGGCCGCCCAGGAGGATCGGATCCCTGGATCGAAGCGCGACGATCTCGATCTTCTCGATCAGGGCATTGAAGGTCTTGTCGCGAGTGCCGATGCCGTCCTTGAGGAAGTCCGTGCGCTCTCGGGTGTCTGCCTTGAAGCGCTCGGCGATGCTGTCGTATCGGGAAAGATCCAGGTCGATGACGGAGAGGCGTCCTCGAGCCGACTTGTCCTCGCCTCGCGGCGGATTGGTCTGAAGGATGCGACCAGGAAAAAAACGAGCCTCCGTAAGGAGGAACAGGCAGATCTGCTGGACATGGCTTCCCGTGGTGAGGTGGACATAGACTTCGTGGTGGCTTGGGTCCAGGGCAAGCTTACGCGAAACGTCCAGAAGCGTTGCGTACACCGCCTCGAAGTCCCAGGCGTTGTGGATGGGAAGCTCCACAAGCTCCACCTCAAGCGAAGGAAGGATTTCACGCATGTCCTGTGCGACCTTGCGAGCCATCTCGATGTGCGGGTTCAGGTGCAGGAGATGGAAGCGATCCAACCTGGGGGCCTCGTGGCGCACGATGTCCACCGTGGGACGCCAACGCTTCTTGCCGCTGTCCAGGATATTTCCCAGGATGCCGATGCCGACCTTCTGCCGTGGTGCGCTCGCTGCATTCATATCCTACAGGATAGGAACTATCTAATCAATATCATCGAAATTTCACGAAGCGATCTTTAGACGCTTGACTCCATGGCAAAATGCAGTTGGCACGGGTTTGGCATAAGTAGTGGACAGAAAGGAGCCAACCAATGCCCAACCTCGATCTCTTCAAGTCCTTTGTCGGTCGCCTCATTCCTCAGGCGAACACCATGAACGCAACTGGTGCTCCTGCCTATGGATTGTCTCCGAAGGCCCAGTTGGCACAGATCGCCATGACCGGTTGCATGAACGGGACCTTCTATGCCCAAGCTCAAGATCAGCTCAAAAGTGTCCTGAAGCTCTCGCAGGAAGTCGATCCGCAATGGTTGGCTCATCTTGCTCTGGTGGCCCGCAAGAAGGGACACATGAAGGATGTTCCTGCACTTCTGGTCGCGTGTCTTGCTGTGCGAGACACGGCCTTGGCCGAGAGGCTCTTCCCTCAGGTGATCGACAACCCACGCATGCTGCGCACCTTCGTGCAGATCCTGCGCTCTGGAGCAACCGGTCGCAAGTCCTTCGGCTCGGCTCCGCGTCGCTGGGTGCGGCAGTGGCTCGAGAACCGAAGCCTTGGCCAATTGCTCAATGCCTCGGTGGGAAACCAGCCTTCGCTTGCGGACATCGTGAAGATGGTCCACCCCAAGCCTACAAGTCCCGAGCGTGAGGCATTCTATGGATGGCTCCTGGGCAAGGCGTATCGATCCGAACATCTGCCAGGCTGCGTGCAATCCCTCTTGGATTGGCGCGAGGGCGCTTCAGGGGAGCTCCCCGAGACGGCCTTCGATCTCCTGACAGATCGCGAGCTTCCGACTTCAGCTTGGGCCAGCATCGCCCGCCGAGCCGGTTGGCAATGGACACGCATGAACCTGGCCACCCTTCAGCGCCACGGCGTTTTCGAGGATCAAGTCATGGTCGAGTTGGTTGCGGCTCGTTTGAGAGATCCGGACCTGATCGCCAAGGCCCGCGTCTTCCCGTACCAGTTGCTTATCGCCTGGTTGTCTGCAGGATGCGATCTGCCTCTTGCATTGCAGGATGCCTTGCAGGATGCGCTGGAGATCTCCGTGCAGAACGTCCCGTCTTTCGAGGGACGGGTCGTGGTCTGCCCCGATGCATCCGGATCGATGCACTGCTCCGTGACAGGCAAGCGTGGCCGCGCCTCTTCGGCAGTGCGTTGCTTGGATGTATCCGCTTTGATTGCCGCCGCGGTACTGCGTCGGAATCCGTCGGCACGGGTAATCCCCTTCAAGGAGGACGTCGTTGACCTGGTACTGAACCCGCGAGACAGCATCGCGACGAATGCCCAACGATTGGCTTCGATTCCCTTTGGCGGCACAGACTGCTCGGCGCCATTGCGAGCCCTTAACAGGGAATCGGCCCGAGCCGACCTGGTGATCTTCGTCTCGGACAACGAGTCCTGGATGGATCCGAAGCGTGGGGTTGGAACGGCCACCATGCAGGAATGGGAACTCTTCCGCAAGCGCAACCCTCAAGCTCGACTTGCCTGCATCGATCTTACGCCCAACAAGACCTCCCAGACCACAAGCCGGGAGGACATCCTCAACATCGGTGGCTTCTCGGACCAGGTCTTCGATCTGCTCGGGGAGTTTGCAGCGGGGCGCATGCAGGGCGACCACTGGGAACGAAGCATCGAGATCGAAGGAACGCGGCTCATGACTGCCGCATGAACAGAATCTGTCCAAGTCGTCCGTGAAATGCCGGATGGGAATCCATGTCACGAAACTCGAGAGCCCGCAAGGTGATCGAGCTGCGGATTCGAAACCCGCTCCCATCCAACCCTTGTTCACGGATCACCCATTTCCGCAACGGCGAATGCCTGTCAGGTCTACACCCGGTCCCGGGTTCGAACCCCGGCACGATGGTCTCCATCGCGTAGTTCAGCTGGTAGAACAAATGCCTGCGCAAGCAGTCGACCTGACATTTCCTTGTCGCCGTTGCGGGATCCCCTCCTTTCCAAGGAACATCCCATGACTACCCAACCCGAAATCTATCAGCCCGCCTCCGGTGGGCTCGTGAAGGCCTGGACCCGAGGGGTCCTCTTCGAGGAGGAGGCCCGCCGCCAGGTCGAGAAAATGGCAAGCCTGTCCTTCATCCACAAGTGGGTCGCCATCATGCCCGACGTCCATGCCGGACGCGGGGCCACAATAGGCTCGGTCATCCCCACTGTGGATGTCATCATCCCCGCCGCCGTGGGCGTGGACATCGGCTGTGGCATGATGGCCGTTCGTACCTCGCTTCGGGCCGAAGATCTGCCCGACAATTTGGCTCCGGTGCGGGCCGCCATCGAGAAGGCTGTGCCGCATGGTCGCACGGATAACGGAGGCCGGAACGACCGTGGCGCCTGGAAGAATCCGCCGCAGTCGGTCTTGGAGGCTTGGGCCGGGCTTCATGCCGAGTTCGAGGAGATCAAGGCCAAGACCCCGAAGATCGGGGATTCCAACTCGCTCTCGCAGCTGGGTACCCTCGGCACCGGGAACCACTTCCTGGAAGTCTGCCTTGATTTGACAGGATCTGTCTGGGTCATGCTGCATTCGGGTTCCCGTGGCGTGGGAAACAGGATCGGTACGATCTTCATCGAGAAGGCCAAGCGCGAGATGGAGCGTTGGCACATCCGACTTCCCGATGCCGATCTTGCCTATCTGCCGGCGGGTTCCCAGTTCTTCGGCGACTACCTAAAGGGAGTCAAGTGGGCACAGAAGTACGCCATGACCAATCGGGAGCTGATGATGCAAGCTGCTCTTGGAGCGTTGGCCTCGGTCCCGGGAATCCCTGCGTTTCGCAGCGACCTGGAAGCCATCAACTGCCACCACAACTACGTCTCGCGGGAGCACCACTACGGACGCGATGTCTGGGTGACTCGCAAGGGGGCGGTACGGGTCGGTGAAGGGGAGATGGGCATCATTCCTGGATCCATGGGTGCCAAGTCCTTCCTGGTGCGCGGAAAGGGGCATGCAGAGAGCTTCTGCTCCTGCTCCCACGGAGCCGGCCGAGCCATGAGCCGTACCGAGGCGCGTCGTCGCTTCACCCTGGAGGATCATCTCCAGGACACCGCAGGGATCGAGTGCCGCAAGGATGCCGAGGTGATCGACGAAACGCCTCGCGCCTACAAGGACATCGACGCCGTCATGGCAGCCCAGAGCGATCTCGTCGAGGTCGTCCACACCCTGCGCCAAGTGCTTTGCGTGAAGGGATAGCCCCTCTTGCGCCTCCAACTCCCGTAGAACCTTCGAGAACACACCATCAAACACGAGGATTAACCCATGCCCGCATACCTGATCACCTACGATCTCAAAAAGCCCGGAGCCGATTACGCAGATCTGCTCAAGACCATCAAAGGCAATGCCTGGGCGAGACTTTCAGAGTCTTCCTATGCCATCACTTCCAACCTGACTGCACAAGGCGTCTACAATCAGCTGAAACCATTCATTGATCGGAACGACCAACTGTATGTCATCACTCTCAAGAAGCCGTGCGATGGCCAAGGGGATCAGACTGTGAACACCTGGCTGAGCCAATACCTTCCCAACTAAGCGCAACCAAAGGGAGGCCGGAAGCGGTCTCCCTTCGGCGTTGAGGTACCTTTGCCCTTTTGCCCCTTTCGAGGAATTCATGATCACTGGTGCCATCAAGAGTCAGGTCGATACCATCTGGAACGCCTTCTGGTCGGGAGGCATCTCCAACCCCCTCGAAGTTCTGGAGCAGATCACCTACCTGCTCTTTCTGCGTCGGCTCGATGAGCTCCATACCTTGGAGGAGAACAAGGCGGCCCGCCTCAAGAAGCCCATGGAAAGGCGCATCTTCCCGGAAGGCGTGGATCCCAAGGGCCGCGACTACAACGACCTGCGCTGGTCGCACTTCAAGAACTTCGAGCCGGGCGAGATGTTCGATGTCGTGTCGGAGCATGTCTTCCCATACCTGCGCACGCTGGGTGGTGACGGATCCACCTATGCCAAGCACATGGAAGGGGCGCGCTTTGCCATCCCCACCGCGAACCTCCTGGGCAAGGTCGTGGACCTCCTGGAGTTGGTGCCGATGGACGACCGCGACACCAAGGGCGACCTCTACGAGTACATGCTCAGCAAGCTCGCCACGGCTGGCCAGAACGGGCAGTTCCGCACTCCGCGCCACATCATACAGCTGATGGTGGCACTGACCAATCCGAACCCCCAGGACATCATCTGCGATCCCGCTTGCGGATCCTCGGGCTTCCTAGTGGCAGCCGGCGAACACCTTCGCAAGGCCCATCCGAGCCTGCTTCATGATGCCAAGCAGCGGGAGCACTTCCACACGCGGATGTTCCACGGCTACGACTTCGACAAGACCATGCTGCGCATCGGAAGCATGAACATGCTCCTACACGGCGTGGAGAACCCCGACATCGTCTACCGCGATTCGCTGGCGCAGGACCATTCGGGCGACGAGGAAGCCTACACGCTGATCCTCGCGAATCCTCCGTTCGCGGGGAGCCTGGACTACGAGAGCTGCGCCAAGGACCTGCTCTCCATCGTGAAGACCAAGAAGACCGAGCTTCTGTTCCTGGCCCTGTTCCTGCGCCTGCTCAAGCCCGGTGGCCGCGCTGCGGTGATCGTGCCCGACGGCGTGCTCTTCGGTGCTAGCAAGGCCCACAAGGAGCTGCGCCGCATGATCGTGGAGGACCACAAGCTCGACGGCGTGATCTCGCTTCCGAGTGGTGTCTTCAAGCCCTATGCGGGCGTCTCGACGGCTATTCTCCTGTTCACCAAGACCAACTCCGGTGGCACCGACAAAGTCTGGTTCTACGACATGAAGGCCGATGGCTGGAGCTTGGACGACAAGCGCTCACCGCTGTTGGAAGAAGAGAAGCTAGGCGTGACGCCAGCTCGTCTGCTCACCACTGAGGAGCTTGGGAAGAACAATCTCCCCGATGTGCTGGAGCATTGGGGCTACCGCGAAAAGACCGAGTGGGCCAACCCCCGCACCGCCCAGAGCTTCTGTGTGCCCAAGGGCGAGATCGTGGGCCAGGGCTACGACCTTTCCATCAACCGCTACAAGGAAGTCATCCACGAAACCGTGGAGCACATTCCCCCGCAAACCTTGCTCGCAGAACTGGCCCAATTGGAGGACGAGATCCGGGAAGGAATGAAGGAGCTTGAGGGGTTGCTGAAGTGAAAATTCCGACAGTCAATATTCGTGATATCGCAAAGCTGATCAACGGAAAGGCTTACAATCAAGACGACTGGGATACTGTAGGCTTGCCGATAATTCGGATTCAAAATCTGAATAATGCAGTAAGCAAGCATAATTATTGGTCAGGCGATATCGAAAATCAAGTCCTTGTAAATAAAGGCGACTTATTGTTCGCTTGGTCTGGAACGCCCGGAACATCTTTTGGTGCTCATATTTGGAATGGCGATCGCGCCGTACTAAATCAGCACATTTTTCGAGTTGATCTTGATGATAAACGAATATTGAAGGCATGGGCGCGATTCTCGCTTAATATGAGGGTCAATGACCTTATATCCCAAGCTCATGGCGGAGTTGGATTGAAACATGTCACCAAAGGCATGGTTGATTCGCTTTCCATCCCCCTCCCCCCCCTTCCCGAGCAGCGTCGAATCGCGGCGATCCTCGACAATGCCGAAGCCCTCCGCGCCAAACGCCGTGCCGCCTTGGCTAAACTGGATATGCTGGCTCAGTCCATCTTCATGGAAATGTTCGGGGATCCTGCGACGAATCCGAAGGGGTGGCCGATTGAATTTCTCAGTGATTTGACTAGAGCAGTTCAGGTTGGAGTTGTGATAAAGCCAGCTAGTCATTATGCGGACGATGGCGTTATCGCCTTGCGATCCTTGAATGTTAAGTTCGGAGGAATTAATCTTCAAAATATCGTCAGATTTAATCCGCATGCGCACAAAACGACACTGTCGAAGTCAATATTGAAATCTGGCGATGTGGTGGTAGTAAGGACTGGAGCACCTGGCGTTGCTGCTGTAGTTCCAGAAGAACTTGATGGCATAAATTGCATTGACCTGATCATTGTACGACCAGACCACGACAAGCTTAATAGTGTGTATTTTTCGCACTTAATGAATTCTGAGTATGGGATTAAGACCAGCGCAGATGGAACTAACGGCGCAGCTCAGCAGCATTTAAATGTAGGCACACTGAGTCAAACGAAATTCCCAGCACCAACATTGTCTTCACAGCGAGCCTTCGCACAACGGATTGAAGTTATCGAATCCCTTAAGGCGATTCACCTCACTTCGCTTGCAAAGCTCGACACCCTCTTTGCTTCGCTCCAGCACCGGGCGTTCCGGGGAGAGCTCTGACCATGGCCGCCTTCCCATCGTTTTCTGGAGATGTCCTTGAGGCACTCGCCAAGGCGTTGGGGGAATGTGGCTCCGGTTCCGAAATCTCGCAGACCTTCCAAAGGGTCTCGATGCACGATTGTTCGGGCGAGTCCACCAAATGGCGTCGGCTCCTCTCCGTGTTCGAGGATGCCCAAAGTCAGGATCGATGCGCCAACCGCGTCGTCAGTTTTGTCCAGGCCTTCATGGCCCCGGCACGGTTCATCGGCAAATCCGAGGTGTACGAGTGTCGTCGCCAGGAATTGAACCTGGTTCTGGCATTTGCCGGCCTTAAATTCGGCGAGGACGGCCAGTTCCGTCCGATCGATGCGGCTCGCACCATTCCCGAGGCGGAAGCCCGCGTCAAGACCCTACAAACCAAGTTCAAGGGTCGAGCCATCCACGCAGATGTCCTCAAGTACTGCAGTGCCGAGCTGCTGGCCGACAACTACTTCCATGCCCTCTTTGAAGCCAACAAGGGACTGGCCCAACGCATCCGCGACCTTTCCGGTGTTCAGCTGGACGGGGCTGCTTTGGTGGATAAGGCCTTCTGCGGGCAGCAACCCATCTTGGCCATCAATCGGCTTGTCACCGAGTCCGAACGATCAGAACAGACGGGCTTTGCAACCCTGCTCAAAGGCTGCTTCGGTGCCATCCGTAATCCGTTGGCCCACACGCCACGGCTGTTCTGGGACGGCGAAGACGATGCGGCCGACATCTTCTCGATGCTCTCACTTCTGCACCGCAAGCTCGATGGCTGCGTGAAGATACCGGGATGAGTCAGATATTTGCGCTATTTTTGTGAATATTTCACGGAATATGCCAAAACATCATAATTTCTCCTGCATGCTCATCGAGTTCAGCGTTCAGAACTTCCGTTCCATCCTTGAGCGCCAGACGCTGAGTCTGGTCGCGACCAAGGACAAGACTTACCAAGACACCCATGTCATCGAGACTGGGAATACCGCAGTCCCTTGCGTCCTCCGCACCATGGGGCTCTATGGGGCCAATGGTTCCGGCAAGACCAACCTGTTGCGGGCTTTTGAATACTTCCACTTCTTGGTGAAGCAGAGCTTCTCCTTGTCGCCGGATTCAGGGACCAACCTGGTTCCTTTCGCTTTGCAAGAAAATCCGCAGAGCTCTGTTGCCGAGTTCGAGATCACGGTCCTGATCGACAAGGTGCGCTACCAGTACGGCTTCCGGCTGGATCGCCAGAGGATCCACGAGGAGTGGCTGATCGTCTACCGCTCGCAGCGCGGTCCTGGGCAGACCTGGTTCGAGCGGCGCTACGACCCCGCCCTCGGCAAGGACGGCTACCAGTTCAGCGAGAAGCTGACCGGCGCAAAGAAGGTGTGGCAGGAGTCCACGCGCCCCAATGCGCTCTTCCTTTCCACAGCGGTCCAGTTCAACAGCGAGATGCTCCATCCCCTGTTCGATTGGATTGCGAATAAGCCCGTCTTCTTCAATCCGATGCCCATGACTGCGGACTACACGATCTCCCGCTTGGAGGAGCCGGCGTTCTGTCAGCAAGTGCTCGATTTCCTGCGAGCTAGCGACATCCCTGTGTCCGAGATCTTGGTCGAGACATCGCGGAACAAGGGGCCGCAGTTCAAGTTCGATATCACAACGGGCAAGGCAGAGACCACGATGGAGGAGTTCGTCCACAAGCGTGCCCGATTCCAACATGTGACAGGCCAAGGCGAGGCCGTTTTCGAACTGCAGGACGAGTCGCTCGGCACCCAGCGTCTCTTTGCGCTCACGGGGCCGGTCCTGGATATTTTGGAGAAGGGGCGGCTCTTGATCGTAGACGAGATCGAGAGCAGCTTGCACCCGTTGTTGGTGCGGCGTCTGTTGGAACTTTTCCACGACCCCGCCATCAATACGCGAGGGGCCCAGCTTGTCTTCACGACCCACAGCACCTTGCTTTTCGACCAGGACATTTTCCGTCGCGACCAGATCCACCTCGTCGAGAAGGACCTCGGTCAGGCGACCCGCCTTGTTCCGCTTTCGGACTTCCAGGTACGCAAGGACCTGATGCTGGAGAAGGCCTACCTGGATGGCCGCTTCGGGGCCGTTCCCGTCTTTCCCACGAAGATGGAACGCTGATGGGAAGGGACAGCCATCCCCGCGACCGGCAACGCGCCAAGCTCGAGCGCAAGGAGGGGCGAAAGGTCCCTGGGCGTCGCTTCCTGATCGTCTGTGAAGGCGAGAAGACCGAGCCCCACTACCTGGAGGAGTTGCGCACGGCCTTGCGGCTGCCTACCGCGAATCTGCACATCCTTCACGAGGGCGTCACCCAACCGCGCCAGATCGTGGAGGCCGCTAGGGATGTCTTCCTCGAAGGCAAGGGAGATCTGCGCAGGAAGGCTGCGGATGTCCTGGTTGCTGTCTTCGACCGGGATGATCATAGGACCTATCACGAAGCTCTGGCCTTGGCGCGTCAACTCGATGAGCAGGGCATGAAGAACGACGAGAAGAAGTCCGTCAGGGTCTTTGCCGTCCCGTCCAACTCCTGCTTCGAGCTTTGGCTGCTGCTGCATTGGAAGGATGTCCAGAATCCAGTCCATCGCCATGATGCCTTCGACCAGGTACGACAGAATTTGACCGGATACGACAAGGGAACGAAAGGGGTGTTCGCCAGGACTGCCGGTCTCCTTCCCGAAGCGGCAAGGCGTGCCTTCCGGTTGGAAGCTCGCGGCAATCCCATGGATGGTCCTTGGTCATCCACGCCGGCCTTGCTTCAACACCTCCTGGAACCGGGCATCGAGTTGCCGGCACTCGGGGATGAGTTGCGAGGAAATCCTGAAGGGCTTGTTGTCCTTGAAACCCGCTTGGCGGAGCTCTTTCCCAAAGCGGGAAGTTCCCGCACCTCCGGGAGCTAGATTCCCCAGACAACCCGTGACGACGAGCATCGTCCCCTGCAAAGGTGTCCATGAGCCACTTCAGCTTTCTCCGACAGGAATGGTCCTCAGTACACGAGGCGGCCGCCAAGGCGGAATCCGCTGCGCTCTCGGACCCGCGCACGGCCTGCTTCTACGCACGCCGTGCCCTGGAACAGGCCGTGCATTGGGCGTTCCGACACGATACCTCGCTGAAGATGCCCTACCAGGACAACATCTCGGCGATGCTGCACGAACCGACCTTCAAGCAGACTGCAGGAGAGGCCGTCTTCCTGAAGGCCAAGCTCGTGGTGAAGCTCGGTAACTCGGCTGTTCACAGCAGCACCCCCATCACTCCCGGCGACAGTCTCGCCTCGATCCGGGAGCTGTTCCATGTCCTGTTCTGGTTCGGAAGAACCTATGCTCGTGGCGATCGCCCGAATGCAGCCATGGCCTTCGAGCCCAGCTTGCTGCCGAGAAGCACCGTCCCGACCCAGACCTTGGCTCAGATCCAGGGACTGGAAAACGAGCTTCAGGCGAAGGATCAGGAGCTTGCCAAGACGAGATCGGAGAAGGCCGCTCTTGATGAAGAACTGGCTCAGGTCCGTGCCGAGATCGCTGCCGCCAAAGCCGCGGCGGTCGCGATTCCCGATGATCACGACTACTCCGAGGAAACCACCCGCGATCTCTGGATCGACATGCTCCTTCGCGAGGCGGGATGGCCTCTCGACCAGGCGCGGGACCGCGAATACGAAGTCGCCGGCATGCCCAACGCCAAGGGCCTCGGGTACGTCGACTACGTGCTGTGGGGGAACGACGGGAAGCCGCTTGCTCTGATCGAGGCCAAGCGCGCCCGCAAGGACCCGCGTGCAGGAATGCAGCAGGCAAAGCTCTATGCGGATTGCCTGGAGAAACAGTTCGGCCAGCGCCCGGTGATCTTCTACACCAATGGCCAGGACCATTGGATCTGGGACGACACGAGCTATCCCCCCAGGAGCGTTCAAGGCTTCTACAAGAAGGGGGAGCTTGAGCTCATCGTCCAGCGCCGTCAAAGCCGTCGTGCCTTGGCACAGGCCGAGATCACGAAGACTCTGGTCGATCGCTATTACCAGGAACGCGCCATCCGCCGAGTGGCCGAGAGCTTCGAGAAGGACAAGGAGCGCAAGGCCCTTCTGGTGATGGCCACCGGAAGCGGAAAGACAAGAACTGTCATTGCCCTGACCGACCTCCTGATGCGCTGCAACTGGGCCAAGCGAGTCCTGTTCCTTGCCGATCGCATCTCGTTGGTGAACCAGGCCTGCAAGAACTTCAAGAAATTCCTGCCCGACACTGCACCGGTGAACCTGGTGACCGACAAGGCCACTGAAGGACGCGTTTACCTGTCGACCTATCCCACCATGATGAACCTCATCGACGAGGTGCAGGATGGGCAGAAGCGATTCGGCGTAGGGCACTTCGACCTCGTGGTCATCGACGAGGCGCACCGTTCCGTGTACCAGAAATACGGAGCGATCTTCAAGTATTTCGATTCCCCTTTGGTCGGTCTCACCGCCACCCCGAAGGAAGAGATCGATCGCAACACCTACGGCCTCTTCGATCTCGAGGACAAGGTCCCGACCGATGCCTACACGCTGAGCGATGCGGTCAAGGACGGTTATCTCGTGCCAGCCAAGTCGATCTCGGTGCCGTTGCGTTTCCTGCGCGAAGGCATCGCCTACGACGAGCTTTCCGAGGCCGAGAAGGCCGAATGGGAAGAGAAGGACTGGTCCGAGGACGGGGCCGTCCCTGATCGGGTGGAAAGCCCAGCCCTGAACCACTGGCTCTTCAACAAGGATACCGTGGACAAGGTGCTGGAGCACTTGATGACTCACGGGCAGAAGGTGGCAGGTGGGGATCGCTTGGGGAAGACCATCATCTTCGCCAAGAACCAGGCGCATGCCGACTTCATCCAAGATCGCTTCGATGCGAACTATCCGCACCTCAAGGGAAGCTTTGCCCGTACCATCACCAATGAGGTGAAGTATGCCCAAAGCCTGATCGATGAATTTGAGATTCCCCATGCGGAGCCGCACATCGCGATCTCGGTGGACATGCTGGATACCGGCATCGATGTGCCCTCGGTGCTGAACCTTGTCTTCTTCAAGCCTGTGCGCTCGAAGACCAAGTTCTGGCAGATGGTGGGTCGAGGCACGCGCCTCTGCCCGGACGTATTCGGTCCGGACAAGCACAAAGAATTCTTCACCATCTTCGATTACTGCCAGAACCTCGAATACTTCAAGGAGAATCCTCCGGAAACTGGTGGCTCGACAGGTCTGACCTTGAGCTGCCGATTGTTCAGGACCCGCCTTGATTTGCTGGGTGCTCTGGACGAACTGTTTGCAGAGGATCCGGCCGCAAAGATGGCCGCAGATGGCCCTCTGTCTCGCATGTGTGGCGTCAGGGACACCCTTGCCTCGCGCTTGAATCAAGAAGTGGCGGGAATGAACTTGGACAACTTCCTGGTCCGCCCCAAGCGCCTCTTGGTGGAACGATTCGCGAAGCCTGAATCCTGGCACCGACTGACGGAGATCGACCGCGAAGAGCTCCACAAAGGCCTCTCCGGCTTGCCGACAAGCATCGAGGAAGAAGCCGAAGAAGCCAAGCGCTTTGATCTTTTGCTGCTGAACCTCCAACTCTCGGTCCTCAGGGCCGAACCGGGATTCGCCAGGCTTCGAGACCGCGTGAAGGAGATCGCCAACCTGCTGGAGGCGCAATCCAGCATTCCTTCGATCCGGCAGCAATTGGAGCTGCTCCAATCCCTTCAGATGGACGAATGGTGGGAAGACGTGACCGTCCCGATGCTGGAAGGGGTGCGCAAGCGTCTGCGTGGCCTCGTGCAGCTGATCGAGAAGGGACGTCGCAAGATCGTCTACACCGACTTCGAAGACACCATGGGCGTCGGCGAAGAGGTAAGCCTTCCCGAATTCGAGGCCGATGGTTTCGAGAAATTCCGCGCCAAAGCACGACTTTTCCTGCGAGCTCATGAAGAGCACATGGTCATCTACAAGCTGCGCAACAACCAGCAGTTGACTGCTACCGATCTCGAGGAACTCGAGCGCATCCTGGCTGAAAATGCAGGTGCATCTCCGAATGACCTCGCCAAGGCCAAGGCAGAAAGCCAGGGCTTGGGGCTTTTCGTGCGCTCGCTGGTCGGGCTGGATCGACGGGCCGCCAAGGAGGCGCTGGGATTGTTCCAGTCAGGCAAAGCGCTGTCAGGAGCACAGACCGAGTTCGTGAACTTGATCGTGGACCATCTGACGGAACACGGCATCATGGACGCGTCCCGGCTTTACGAATCGCCCTTCACGGACATGGCGCCAAGCGGACCGGAGCAGCTCTTCAGTCCCGCCGACCTGGATGGGATCTGTGCCGTGCTTGAGGACGTGAGGGCAAGGGCGGCGTAAGTAGGTTTTCAAGCTTTCATAGGACTCACTCCAGGCTGGCGTCCGGTATCATCCAGATCTCTTGGGGAGGTTCCTGCAAGCATTGCGGTGATGCAGGCGCTGGATCAGGGCGGGGAATCCTGTCAATGGAATGGCGCATAGGGCTGTGTCTGTGTTTGCGTGTGCTGCTGCGACTCGCTTTCCGGAATGGCCACGGCAGTGGCCGTGTGTAGTGCCCTGCATGGGGCCCCATGTTGCGATCCTGATCGCGTGGGGCACGCTCAGGGTCATGCACGCGCGAGGTTGCTGACCGCAAGTGGTGGCCGTCGGTTGGACGTGCTGCGAAAATGCAGGGTTCCAAGGGATGCCATCCCTTGGTGGCGGTTCCCAGGGCCGCCAGTGGCCCTGGGCCGGGGTTTGGGGCAGGG
>Ga0302215_10001155_pt1 | contig 19129 bp, 13 predicted proteins | sample II_Fen_N3_1_FD_194580 | JGI IMG/M metagenome (GOLD analysis project Ga0302215, IMG submission 194580) | Peat permafrost microbial communities from Stordalen Mire near Abisko, Sweden - II_Fen_N3_1 | ecosystem: Environmental > Terrestrial > Soil > Wetlands > Permafrost | place: Sweden: Abisko...
CGGGTTGCATTTTTTTATCATCACTAATTTATTTTTTTGCAAATAGGTAGCATTCGATAAGATAGTATTCCCAAATCCCAAAAGAGCTGTGAAACTTTATACTAAATAAAAAAGCAAGCTGTAAGGCTTGCTTTAAAGTGCTATTTAATGACATGTTATACTGAACTGTGATACTGAGGCAATTTGTTTTTATATTTTTGAATGTCGCAACTTTTATTTTAGTCACAACCAGGCGAATGCAGTTGGCTGAAAATATTACGCAAACGAGGACTTTCTTTTATCTGTCACATAAGTTTGTAGCCTTTGCAGAACATACATTCACTACTTTCAACAGGGGACAGTAAATTTCATCCACAAGCAATCTCTTTTTCCCATTTTTTGAAGTATATATCCTGTAGGATTGGGCGAAATTCAAAACCCACAAATCCAAATTGTTCATGTTTCCAGTATACTTGTCCCGATTTTCTTCGGGAGGTTACCGCTTCTCCCAAACCTGCGTATTCAACTGATTGCTAAACTTCATCATGTTTGGACGAAAAGGAGTCTGATTGTGAGATTTTGTATTCAACTCATTCCATTTCTGTCAAATGACTATCTAACAGAACTTATACATTTAGACAGTAGTATGGAACAATCTTTAAGGAATTGATAAGTAGATCCCAAATTTTTGAAGATGCCGCATTCAGTTCAATGCACCTTTCAAGTGGATTGTATCATCTCATATTATTTTTAAGATCAAACTTAAACTTTATTTTTCTTTTTTAGAATCAGAGAACTTATAAATGCTACTATAATGCCTACAGGCAATACTTCCGAATAAGTAATGAGAATTACAAAGAGAGGTTTTTTATACATCTCTCTAAAATTTATCATTTCTTTCGTTTTAGCAGCCAACTCTGTAGCACCGTTTTGTGCAGCTTCTTTCAGAACGTGCGGAATGTATAGATCTAAATAGTCGGGTACAAACAAATAATAATAGAACAACCAAACAATTACATATATAGTTGAGCCCGTTAAAGCAATCAAAAGACCTGTTTTAAATGCCTTTCCAACCGAAATTAGTCCACCGGTTTGCCGATTACGGTAGTTTCTGATTCCAACAAATATCAATGAGAAAATTACGACCATTGAGGCATACCCTACAATGTCGTTACTTTTAAAGTCTGGATTGGTGTAACACAGATGAACCATGTAAATCATATTTACACACAAGATTGTTCCCAGAACAACTCCAAAAATCAATACGTTACGTTTCATATTTTTTTGTTTTTAAAATTTATTACAAAAGTAACATGGGCAAACTTATTTAATGTCATACTTTAGTATCAAAGTTTCACTTTTTAAAACATTTCATACTAAAGAATGAGCTAATTCATTCTATGATTTTAATTCTTTTTGCTTATTCTATTGCCTGTGTTCTGCTTTTTACATCCATTTTTGTGAAAAGATTGGAAACGTGTGTTTTAACTGTACTCAATGATAGAAATAATTTTTCTGCAATATCTGAATTGCTATAACCCTTTGCCAATAGTTGTAAAACTTCATATTCCCGGTTACTTAGGTCCAGTTTTTTTAATTCGGTTTTATTGACTGTAAATTCATCGGTCTGGCTTACATAGACTTCCTTTTCAATAATCACAGTCTTAACTTTTGGTTTAACAAGTTGATTCGCTACCCACACTCCTAATATCGTAAAAAAGACAGCTATAAGACCAACGTAAATATCCATTGAATTGTCAACGATCAAAAATTTCCATTGCATCCATTTTAGTAAAAATACCAATAATGCAAGAATGAATCCATACAGGATGATATTCCGGGTTTTGAAAAATATATTTTTAAATAAAGTCATTTCTTTTTATTTGTTTTGTAGTTTTAGTTATTCCTTGTTTTCTTAATAACTAATAGTATTGAAACATAGTTTACAATCATCCGGTATGTACCAACTGTCTTGCATTTAATCAATCAATTTAGAAAGCAAATGTAACAGTTCAATTTGTTCCAACTTAAATAATCAAATTTAATAATATCGATTTCGATTGTTGAAACTTTGAATTTATGATTTATTTTCGTGTATTATCTTCCAATTACCGGTTTTTCGTGAACCTTCCCGTATTATTATTTCTTTTTTTTTATTTCTGTCAAATGATATTGAACGCCTTTATACGTAATATTAAGCATTTTGGCTAATTCCGGAATTGTTACCTTACTATTAATTGATATTATTTCTAAAACCTTCTCTCTGGTTTTCTCTTTCATTTTATCACCTGGTTTATCACCTAGTTTATCACCTAGTTTATGACCTGGTTTCTCTATAGTTTCAGGATTCCTTTGAAGTTTAATAGTAAACATTCCTTCTGTTGTGAATTCAGGTAAAGGTAACCCGGCTTCTTTCATCAAATCATTCATTCTCATAATTCCCGAACCTATTTGCTCAACCAGTTGCATTCGGGCAAACAGACCAAAGATAAGAGGATTTCCCGAATGACTTTTTTTTTCAAAATCAGCAGGTTTGATAGCACTTACCAGACTTCTATTAGTTTAATTAAACTAGCCACTTACTAAGACATCAATTCTGGTCGGATATAGAAATGCTAACTGGTATAATCAAAATGAATATATTCAATTATTTTTAGGTCGTATAAATTTGTATATTTAATTTTCCAACTTAAACAAAATATAATAAAATGAGTTATATGTACAAATTGATGATAATTAGAAGTCAATAAAAATATTTATCGCATAAAAATTCAAGTTTAATTTAAAAGACTTATCTTCGTACACTCATTCTACCAAACTAGGAGAAAGGAGCTTCCAGACTCGATAACACAAGAATGTTACCGAGTCTTGCGTTTTTAATAGATATCTGGTAGCTTTTTATTTTGCTTACTTTGAATTTGATTTTTTCCACCCGGTTCGTTTAAATAATATGCAGTAAGTAAATAATAATAATATGAGTATCCGAATTTTTTAGTTAGGAAATCACTACCCAATCTACCCTTTGTCGGGCATGTTCTATCAGGTCAGCAATTCGACTAAATAAAGTATTGTTTTCAATTGAATCATCCCTTTTAAGCAGTACATTGAACTATCCATAGAATTTCATTATCATGAAAATTGCAATTTACTTTTGTAAAGAATTTCAATTTACATTCCATTCACCAGCTTTAGTGGATCCGGTTCTTATTATTTTGCCTGATTCTTTCAATTTTGTCAAATGATATTCAACCCCACTACGTGACAGACCTGTAACTTTTATCATTTCTTTTGCTGTAACTTTTGGATTAACTTTTATCATAGTTATGATAGTTTCTTCCACAGTTTCTTCCACAGTTTCTTCCACAGTTTTCTCCACAGTTTCAGGCCCTCTCTGAAGTTTAATAGTAAACATTCCTTCAGTAGTGAATTCAGGTAAAGGTAACCCGGCCTCTTTCATCAAATCATTCATTCTCATAATTCCCGAACCTATTTGTTCAACTAATTGCATACGGGCAAAAAGTCCAAAGATAAGTGGATTTCTTGAATGACTTCTTTTTCCGAAATCAGCAGGTTTGATAGCACTTACCAAACCTCCCGGATTGCTTATTTCAACCCTGTCATCATACAACTCAACAAGGATGGTTGCACCTTTATCGTAATAATCACGATGTGAAAGGCTGTTGATAATAGCTTCTTTAAAGACTGTTTCCGGAATTTCCCAAATTTCTTTTCTTGGACCTGAGCCCTGCCCTTCAATATCGTAACTAATATTTATTTTTTCTTTCAACCATTGGATGGATTTGGTGTATTGTGAATGAAGTGTACCTCCAAAAAACTTATCGTCAATAATAAACCGTTTATCTCTTCCTTTAAAAGCTACACAACGAACAATTGCTTTTTCAAATATTTGTTCAGGTTGCTTTCCGAAAAACAATACAGCCCCGTTTTTGAACAATAGATCTTCAGTAAGAAGTTTCAGATTCCTGAATATCTGATCATCAGGTGTATTCTCATTTAAACGGGCAGCAATTTTAAAATCTCTCAATAAATCATTATCCACATCCTTTGTCGGATCAAAATCTTTACAACCTGCCTCATCATAATAAATCTTACCGGATTGTTGGAAGAAGTCCCTCATTTGTTCTGCCGTTGTTAGTTTTTGTGTATTAGGACCAATTCGTACATAAATGGCTCCCGAAAGGACATATGGTTTGTTAGCACCCGAAGGGACTTCAATTACTCCGACTGATTTACCCTCAACCTCAATCATAGATAGGGTGCAATGAAGTACTGGAGTTATTTCTCCAATAGAATTTTGAATAGCCGACCGTTTTGAATTATCAATAGTTACCCCTTTAATCTCATTCTTGTCATCCACACCAATAACTAAAACACCTCCTGCAGCATTCGCAAAAGCACAAACCTCTTCACTCAATTCCCGGACTTTCGAAGGAACTTATATTTTAAATTCAGCATTGTAACCCTCTCCACTTGCAATGATAAATTTTATGTCGTCTGAAGTTACCATTTTTGTTGATCAAATCTATAATTATTCTTTGGTTCGCGAAATATGTTTTTTATTTCTAAATAATCTCCAGTTTAAAACTGTATTGGTTATGAGTCCACTTGTCCCGATTTTTCTACGGGAGATTACCGCTTCGCTCAAACCTGCGCTGTCCTAAGACTGCAAATCATCAGTCCCTTGGACGAGATAGAGTGAAATGCCTTTAACCTGTCATCATCATTGATAAACCAGTTATTGTAAACACTTTCGGTATCAGTTTTATATTTTGTAATTAATTGTTCGAATTTTTCTGTCATTATGTGATTTTAAATAACTATTTCTGGAATTTTCTGAAATAAACACCGTTTGATTTCAGTCCTTACTTAAATCATCAAATTCATTGATCCATTCTGTAAGTTTCTGTTGGAGGATTTGTTTATCGGGTAGATAAAGACTATACTCTGATGCATAAATGTGAGCATCTTCCGGTAAAGTAAGTTCAACCAATGCAGTTGTTTTCTTTTTGCACAGTAAAATACCTATCGTCGGCTTTTCAAACTCTCGTTTTTCAAACCTGTCGTAATAGTTTACATACATCTGCATTTGACCAAGGTCTTGATGAGTTAGTTTATCGGTTTTTAAGTCGATTAGCACATAACATTGTAATAAACGGTTGTAGAACACCAAATCAACAAAGTAATGCTCGTCATCGAAAGTAAAGCGCTTTTGTCGTGCTTCAAAAAGGAAACCCTTTCCAAGCTCCAGTAAGAATTGTTGTAATTTTGATATAATGGCATGTTCCAGATCCGATTCGGTGTAAAAATCTTTTTCCTCCATTCCCAAAAATTCCAGGGACAATGGATTTTTCAATATATCATCAGGTTTTTCAACTACATGTCCTTCGTTTGCCAGTTTCATTACTTCTTCTTTGTTACGACTCAATGCCAGGCGTTCATACAGACTGGAATGATATTGACGCGAAAGATGTCTTTCCGACCAATTTTCGTTAGTCGCCTCTATTTCATAGAAATTCCTTTCAGCAGCATTTTCAATTCGCATTAATATTAGATAGTGCGACCAATTCAAAGTGAAGTCAAGGGATTTCAATTTGCTTGACTGATTATCTCTACTTTCTAATCCGCTAGACGGTGTCTGGCGAATTGACAAATCTCTATCAGCATAAACAATAAAGAACTGACGCATATTCCTTAAATTTTGTTCGGAGAAACCTTTCCCAAACCTACCAGTCAATCGTGTCGATAAAATAGTTAAAACTTTTTTCCCATATTCAGCACGATCTTTTCCTTGTTGCTCATTTTCCACAATCATTCGGCCCACTTCAAAATAAGTATGCACCATAGTAAGGTTCACTGCCGAAGCTACCTTTTGTCGGGCATGTTCTATCAAGTCAGCTATCCGGCTGAATAACTTATTGTTTTCTAATGAATCATCCCTTTTATCAAGTTCATTACTCATGTTTAAAGCCTCCCGTTCTTTCTTTTTTTACATCATTTGTTTTATATTCATTTTCTATTCGAAATCGCATTTTGCGACATCAAATCAATCAATTCTTTTATTTCGCAAATATAAACAATACGTTTCAATTATTTTGCTGCTCAGTTCATCCTCATGCACCTATTTGAATTCATCTCTTAATGTTGATTCCGGTTTGTAAATCCATTTAATCTGAATGTTCAACCCTCATCCAAAAGAAGACCCGATAAGATTGGTTGAAATATCGGAAGTCTTTAATACCTTTTTTATCTTATTACGATAATAAATTGTCATGTGTCGACATGCACACTTCCAATCGGAAATGTTCTTCATACAATAGCCTGTTTCACCAGACTCATAATATACTCCAAATCTTTATCGCTATCTACCTTGTACTCATAATCACCATTTAAGGAATGACCTTTTAATACTGATACGTCCCTCATTAAATGTTTTGGATCGTCCAGTTTCCCTCTTTCATGTTGACACTAATTTTAATTGCATTCTTCTGAATTTCAATATCACTGATATTATTCCTCGTACAAGAGCGGATTGAATGTTAATCTAACTTTACCGAATACTTATTCCTTAAATTTCCTTGAACTCATAAAGCCAAGATGTTCTATCTTCACTTGTTTTAAGTTCAAGTTCTTTGACAACTGGTTGGAACATTAATTGAATAGCATTTTTATTTGATATATCAATATTATCGATATACTCAATCATTTTTTCTAATTCATCTTTACTTCCAATAAATGATTCATTTAAAATATTCAAACTGAAATATTTTACAAATGGTAAAATGATAAATTTATTGACACTTTTCGTAATTCCATACAATTTCATCAAATAGGGAATTATATTTATTAATTGAGTCAATTGTTTGTTACTGTCTTTAGTTATAAATATATATCCTATCAAACAAATTATCTGAATATTTTTAAAATTATTATTACCATAATAGTTTCCTCTTTCAATTAATTCTTGCTCTAAAATATTCTTTTCTATAATATTATTGCACAATTCAAACATACAATCAAATAAAGCTTTATCTGAAGCATTTGGTATATAATCTTGAAGCATCTTATTGAATTGATTTACACGCTCATTCACATTATTATCTTTTTTCAAATGTGAAGTTAATACCATAATAAAAAGAGGAATTATTGCTTGTGATAATACATGGTTTTCTGCATCATTCCATTCTTCACTAGGTTTATTAGAAAATAGATCACTTATTTGAATCTCATTAAGTTGTTCCAACTTTTCATTTGTTTTACCCTTTAAATGACTTGATACTGCTGAAAATAATAAATATGATTCAAATGCTTCTTCTACTTTAAAATTGATTAAAGAGTATTGACCACAAACGCTAGAAATCATTAAGAAGATATTTTGATCTCCATTTTTTCTTGCAAGGTCAAATGCACGTAAAGACCAATGATATGACTGAGCAATATTATTTAAATTATCTGCAAACATTGCTAAATGCACCATCATGAATGGATCATTTTTAAACTTGTAATATTCTGTCAAGTCTTTTGTATTAAACGTAATAAAACCTTGGTATGGCTTTATATATTCACCACCATCTCTAACTTCAGAAGGAACAGGTAATCCTCCAGCAGACGGCGAAATATAGCCAAGTGCATGACCAGTCCAGGAAAATAATCTAATCCAGTATTCTCCAAATTTATATTCTCTAGTTTTAAAAAGTCTATTAACAACATCTTCAAAAGTCAAAAAACTTTGTTCATAGTTATTGTCAATCCAATATGCAATTCCAAGTTCACTTAAAACTTGAATAAAATCCAATTCATCATACTTCTCTATCGAATTTGCCAAATAAATAGCTCTTTTACAGTATTCAACAGCTTTTTTACTATCAGATAACGAAAATGCAGAAGCTCCATAAATTAAAGTCTCTATATAATCAATTTGATTTGTACAATTAATTTCTAAAGCTTTAGAAAGCCATTCCTGACTTTTTTTCTTATTCTTATCGTTAAAGAATAGTTTTCCAATATTCTGACAAAGCAAATATTTAGCAATATCAGATGTTTTAGAATTAGTTAGTTCTAAGGTAATTTCTTCTGATTTTAGCTTATTTTCAGATATCTGAAATTCATATGTTATAATAGCCTTTTCAACTTCCGAACTTAACACTTCAAGGTTTCTTTCATTAAAATAAGATATCAAAAATTTAAATAATTCTATTTTACTAATCCAATTTTGTTCATTTTCAGCCTTTGAATTTTCAGAATCAACTAGCTTACGTATTAAGAGAGTAATAGAAATTTGAGCAGAAGCATTATCGAAAAAAACGATTTCAAATTTATCTTCTATTCTTTTAATAAATTCGATCCATAATACAATATCCTTTTCAGACCAATTATATTGAATTGAAATCCAGAGAAATCCGGTGAAAATGTCTCCATTAATACTATTTATAAATGGTTCAGCAATTTCATTGAAGTGGTCAAGAATATATTGAAAATAAATCCAATAATTTGTCAAATTAGTGCTTTGATAATTAAAAAGTAATATAATACGAATAAAAACACTTTCAGTTATTTCAATTGTTTTGTCTTCTGTTAATTTTAATATTCTGTCATAAAAAATTGTCGTATCTTCTCCTAAAATAGAGAATAATCTTATCTGTTCGTTTAATATATAAATTCTTATTATTAAACTCATCTTATTTGGTATTTCTAAATCATGCCAATAAGCTAAATAACCCCACTTTTGTAAATTTTCTATTTCTGCTTTAGTTTTGACAGATTGAAATACAGTTAGAAGTACTAATCCTGCATTATTAAAATCATCGCCTTTAACAAAAGAAATAATACTTCTAAAAGCACTAACTTGATCTATTTTTTTTGTTGAAAGAATTGAATGTCCAATAGTTAGATTTATATTTCGAATTATTTCTAAAGGTAAATTTTTCTCTCCAATATTGTATATTAAGGGCGAATTATAAAAAGTTTCTCCTTGTCTTTGAATCCACACATTTATTAAGTCTTGAAGTTTTTCATTTGGATGAATTATTTTATCTTCTATATTACTTATGGCCTTAACAATTTCGAGATTGAAATCCCAATTGATTAAACTTAATCTATAAAGAAGTTCTTTTGATGACTCGTCTTTTATGAATTTTTTAATTGATTCTTGAACATTTTCAGTAACATCTGCTGAAAATTCTTTTTTCAATAAAACTTCAAATATTTCTAATGAATCCTTCCCCCAATTTATTGATTTTAAATATTGAATAATTGCACTAACTAAACGAGGATTTCGATATGAAACTGCAGATATAAGACTGAGATGTTCTAGAATAAAATCAGGTGCACCACTATTAATTAGGTATTCTATTATTTCTTTATCAGAAAAAATAAAATCATAATATTCAACAAATAAGTTTTGATTTATTAATTGTGGTAACTGATCTGGAACTTTGAAATTAGACGTCGTTAGTAATTTGATATCTGAGAATGCAAGTTTATTTGTAAATTCAAATAACAGATAACTTAAAGCTGTATCATTATATATTTTAGGTAAGTCGTTAATAATTATTATAGCATTCTTAGGAATAATTCTGACAACATTTTCTAACCATTTTTCTCGATCATTAATTATTGGACAATTTGAAATTATAGAAAGAAATGTTTCAATCAGTAATATTGATGCTTCAATATTTTGATTATAAGATCTTAAATCAAGCCAAAAGGAAGTTTCATATTTATTAATAATAAGTCTTGCTAACTGTGATTTTCCGGTTCCATTAATGTCTTGAAAACTTATCCATGTTTTATCTTTAAATAAATCAACAATCTCAAGAACTTTTTCTTCTCTAAATGTTCCATTTTTTATTAGTGAAGGTGGTGTGACTGAAATACTTTTTAATCTAAAATTAAATACGGTATCAAAATTATAAATAGAATTGATGCTTCTATTTAACGATTCAATATCTACAGTATTCTTTTTTGTCTCATTTTCTAATTTTTCTATTTTTTTATCAAATTCTACAATGATGTTTTCAATGAAATTCAAAAGTTTTTGATCTGTCTGATTTAATTCGGGTAAAGATATTTGTTCTTGAAATTTTTGTTTATCAATCTGTTTAATTCCGTTTATTGACAATAATTTAAAAACAAACAAAAATAATCTAGAATATAATCTCTCAGCTAAGGTAACGTCAGAAACAATGTCTAAATCAATCAATTTACCTTTTATTGATTTACTAATATCATCATAATTATCATTTCCAAGACTCCATTCAAAATCTTTAATGAGTTGAATTAGATTATTACTATCTTCAATAAATGCATGAAAATATTTCCAATTCTCATTAACCTCTCTCATTCCATCGGCAGTGATTTTGGGATTATCTATTAAATTTTCATTGATTTTTTTTTGTAAATGTTTTTTTAGAATAATAAGACGATTATCATCTTGTAAAATATGATTTAATCCTGATAATTCATTCCAAACTTCAACACCGCTCTTTCCATCTAGAAAAAGCGTAGGTCTTTCTTTGCAGAAATTTGTATTCGAAACAAATCTAAAATATATTTTTTGTGTTGGATTGTTTTTACGATGTGTAACGAAATTCAATAGTATATCTAATATGAAATCTTGATTTAAACTTATATTGCTATCTCTATATTTTATTTGTTCTAATTCTCTTGAAATTTCTTGTTTTTCAAAATCATTAGTAACAATGTCAATGTCTTCTCCTCTCTCAAGTTCTAGAATTTCATTATCATTTAAATTAATCCAACGTAAAATAGTAAGATCGACTTGATAAACAAATCCTCTTATTGTTCCCCATGCATCTCTATTTTTAATTTCAGTAAACATATTCTAAGCTTTCCAAATCTTTTAGTAGTCACATTTAATGCATGCCCAATATTGAATTTTATCCCTTCAAATTAAAAATCTTATTTTTCTTATTTCCACTATCCCTATCTCCTCCTCTGTTAATCCATACAGATTATAACCAAATTGGTCGAACTTAGTTACAAGTGTGCCAGTTCCCTGTTGTTTTACTGTAGATAATGGTAACAATCAGGTGTTTTATCTCCAGGTTCTTATGCGTGATCCGTTCCCGCATATAATACAATACAAGTTCCTGGAATGCTTTATTGTTTATCTGGTCGGGCCGTAGCATTTCTGCTCTGTTGACAGGGCTTTTTGCTTCAATAATCACTCCTACGGTAGAACCGGCAGTTGCTCCGTTATGGATCACCAGGTCTTTGCGGTCCTTGGTGTTGATATAGTGGTTGTTGCCGTAGTAGGTGTTCTTCAGGAAATCCGATACCAGGTTCTTATGAAACTCCTCTGTCTCGTATTCATCAATATTATCAATCAGGCTGATCAGATTTTTTTTAAACAATTCAATCTCCGGCCTGTTAGGCTTCACTTTGAGAAAGGCTTTATTTAAGGCAATACGAGGCTTAAGGACGTTCAAATCCATGGTGTTGATTTAATTAGCACAAAAATACGTTTTATATTTTAAACTATGCATAATCTTGTTAAAATAGTTATCAACATATTGAGAATGGGAATTCACTTTACTTCCGATTGACATTATCTTCTACAACTTTCCTCATATTTCATAAAGGTAGTATGTTTTTTAGAGCAAGTAATATGTTTCTGATAGTCACTCACCTGTTTACCCGTTCACCCGTATGACCGCTTGGAGCGGTCTGACGGGTATGAGCATTCGGAAATAGATAGAAAATCAATGGAATTTCGGGATAGAAGGCTCATTTCAGCGTCGGTTAATTCACATCCCCTTTTCAGTAATAGTTTTCGAAGTCTGTTTTCAGGCTATCCGTAAATATGTCATACTCTTTTTCCGGATAACCATATTCACTCATTCTGCTTAATTTATGGTCCGTTCAATGTCTGTTTTAATCGCATAATTGTTAGTTTCGTAGCAATAACGACCCAATACGATACTTGGGTGCATGGATGTCCTGGAAGCAAGTTCCACCATATTCCGTTCAGTGAATCCTGCTCGGTAACTCCGGTTATATTTCATAAATTCAGACCAAAGCGCAGAATTAATCAGTGAATTTTTAGCATACTGGTCGGCTTCTTTTTCTACTGTGGGATGTGCGTAGGTGCCATTGTCCATATTCAGAAACGCACAGGTTTCATCATTAAAATGACGGAACACATGCCCTAATTCATGAAACAACGCAAAAGCAAAATTATCCAGTTGTTTTTTTCGCATGGTGAGCACAATGGCCGGGTGGTTATTGCTCCAAAATGAATATCCATCAATGGGGGTTTGGTCAAATTTATCGAGAATAAGGAACTTGATTCCATGGCGCGTCAGTATTGCTTCGGTTTGTTTCACAATATCTTTGTTAGTTGCAAATACAGCTTTCAATTCTGCAATAAGTTGTTCCTCATGCTTTGTCGTAAAATCGGCAACTTGTTTCTCTTTTGCCAGATACATGGCCAGTTTACTCCATCCAAAAATGTTTATTTCATCATTTTTCAGTTTCTCCGATTTCTTGTAGAGCACTAATGTTTTATGTACTGCGTAGTTTTCAATCAATTCATCCAGATTGTTTACCTCGTAAATAGTCCAGATCTTCTGTATGTTCTCCAACAGGGAGGTTGTCAATAAGCCCATTTTTGTAAATGCAGTTACAGGAACATATTGTTTTATCACGTTCCAGATTTCAATTTGTTGTGTTCGCTCTATGTTGCGCACTTTAATTCGCGCTTCATCAAGTTCAAATTGCATTTGCATATTCAACCAAAAATCAGCCGGTATATCAATGGTTTTTTCAATGGCTATGGCTATATCCGGAGTGATGGGTCGTTTCCCTTTAATTATTTCATTCAGCATGGTTACCTGCATATCAATATTCTGTGCAAATTCCTTTTGCGTCATTAAACGGCTTTCCAGTTCGTTTTTCAGAATAATTCCTGGGTGTGTGGCTAAGTGGGGTGTCAATGGTGTGTCCATAAATTTCATTTTTTGTAATGATTACTCAATTCCAAAATATTACAGATAGTAATTACAGGCAAAGACTCTTCTTCAATTCGTGAAATAAATTCAATTCTATATTGTTCATTCACCCAAACGGCTTCGATACCTCCCAGATCACCTCCTTTTTTCTCATAGTGAAGGCTTTTAAACTTGTATAGAAATTCTGTATTGGGTGCAGTTCTTAATATGTTTACAGTATCAATGTACTTCTTGATTATACCGGGTTGAAACCGCTTCTTCTTGTCAGTCGTCTTTCCCTGTTCGAAGAGTTCTTGCAGGTATTCTTTATCAAATTCTATTTGCATAGTAATTTCGGTTACAAAGATACAGTATATATATTATAATTCACTTTATTAGTGAACATGAATATTAGGTATAACGTTATTTAACTGTTAGTAATGAGTTATTTGAATTGTTATAAATAGTTGATTTGTAAATTGAATCCCTGCAATGGACGTCCACTATCGTATTTTTTTTAATAGTATAAAGAATACGAAGAAAATTCTTTTTCCAGAACCATTTGAACCTATCAAATATTGAAGGTACGTAACCACAAATCGAACTCAAAAAATAGATTTGAAATTGTTTATTTGAATTTTGTTTATTACGATTGTACTATAGTATTGTCAATTCCACTATTCAAGTGTAAAATATATTAAAATACAAAACTACACATTTCATCTCTAAAAACTATGTTTCTGTTAATATTTTATTTCCTGCAACTCTCATCATCCTCCATGATAACCCCCAACCTATACCGGATATCTAATCCTACTAATAATCAAAACTTTATATTTACCAGTGAGGTATGTACCGCTACCTGATAATTATCAACTTTACCTGCTACTCCTGTATATTGATGAGCTACTGCAACAGACTTTGGTCCCTTTTTTTTAATGAGGCGTTTCGTCAAATACAGGGCCTGTTGTCAAATCCTTCTTTTTCTTTTGTTCTCTCAATAAATTATCAGTAGCCTTCAAAGTTGCAACATTTAATTATGGGGTAAGACAGACACAGATATTAACTTGTAAGTACTGGTAACAATCCTTATTTTAAATTAAAATATTAGGTATTAAATATAATTAATAATGTATAAGTTCTGTTTTCTACTTATTTTTGTTTTGAAATCATTGTATATTCTTAAAGGGTTCAGAAAGGGTTCAGAAAGGGTTTAGAAGGGTTTGCCATATAACATCCATATATCAATCATATATATGTCATATAACATCCATATATCTATAAAGATATATGACATATATTTGGCAAATAAAAGGATATGATATTTCTAAGGTTACAGAACCAATTCTGAACCAAATCTGAAGTAATTCTGATCATACAATGTAAATAAGAGAATTACAGGTTCATTCTGAGACATTCAGATCCGGATGTACCCTTTTTCAGGACCTGACAATTTTTATTTATTGAGTGTCTGGTTAAAACAAGGAGTTCTACTTTACTAAATTAAAACAATACAAATTAGATTGGTAGATTGAAGTTTGTAATCCACTTTATTCGGTTTAAATTACTCTATAATTGACCACTATGAATTTTGTGGCTATCCTTAATTGTTTATATTACAACGTAATAATATTTATGATTAACCGCAATGTGTCCTAATTTAAGATTAAAACAAGTATTGACAAAAATTACTGTTTCAAATCCCTGCTTTTACAATTAAAGAAAGAAAATGAACCACGAATTACACGAATTTTCACTAATTTACCTGTTTTTTATTCGTGTAAATTCGTGTAATTCGTGGTTTAAAAATATTTTTGATTTTATTATGACAAATTCTGGTGGTTGATATTTTTTAGGAGCTTTTGCGAATAATCATTTAATAATTTAATAGAACTAAACCATATTGTAAGAAATCCTGTTGAAGCAATTCTCCTTCAATTGTAATTCTCAAAACTGATTTTACCCTGAAATACCGAATATTAAAAGACACGCCCGTGAAAACCCGGGCGTGTCTTTTATAAATACTGTTAAGCTGATTTGTTTAGCTGTCCAATCTCTTCATGGCTTCTATGGTGTTTTCACGACTTCCAAATGCTGAGAACCGGACATATCCTTCACCGCTGGCACCAAATCCGGCACCGGGAGTAGTTACTATGTTCTTTTCTTTCAACAGGTAATCGAAATATTCCCAGCTGGTCATTCCTTTGGGTGCTTTGGCCCAGACATAAGGGGCATTGACACCTCCAAAAATAGTATATCCTGCTTTGAGCAGTCCTTCACGGATGATTCGTGCATTTTCAGTATAAAATTCTATCAGAGCTTTGACTTGTTTTTTGCCTTCTGTACTATAAGTTGCTTCAGCTGCACGTTGCACTACATAGGATGTTCCGTTGAACTTGGTGCATTGACGGCGATTCCAGAGTTTATTGATGGACACTTTATCCCCTTTTTCAGAATACCCCATCAATTCTTTCGGTACAACGGTATATCCGCAACGGGTTCCTGTAAATCCGGCTGTCTTCGAAAAGCTTCGAAATTCAATAGCTACTTCGGTTGCACCATCAATTTCATAGATGCTATGAGGTACATTATCTTCTGTTATAAAAGCTTCATAAGCAGCATCAAATAAAATGATTACCCGGTTTTTTCTGGCATAATCCACCCAAACGGTCAGTTGCTCTTTAGTCAATGTGGTTCCTGTCGGATTGTTTGGATAGCATAAATAGACCAGGTCTACTTTCTCCGTTGGTAATTCAGGGACAAAACCATTCTCAGCGTTACAAGGCAAATACACCAGATTGGTCCATTCTCCGCTTAATGAAGGTTCTCCTGCTCTTCCTGCCATGGCATTGGTATCCACATATACCGGATAACTTGGATCGGTAATCGCTACACGGTTGTTGATATCAAAAATGTCACCTATATTTCCGGTATCACTTTTTGCACCATCACTTACAAATATTTCATCGATATCAATCTGTAACCCCTTTGAAATAAAATCATTTTGGACAATGGCTTCTCTCAGAAACGAATATCCCTGTTCGGGACCATATCCTCTAAAAGTGCTTTCAATTCGTTGTTCTTCAGCCGCTTTGATCATCGCATCCACCGAAGCATCAGGGAGTGGGAGGGTGACATCACCAATTCCCATGCGAATGATGGGTGCTGTGGGATGGTCTTCCTTGTGTTGTGTTACCCGTTTCGCTATTTCTGAAAAAAGGTAAGTTGCCGGAATCTTTATGAAGTTTTCGTTAATCTGTGCCATATATTAGTGATTAGTGATAAGTGATAAGTGATTAATGATAAGTGATAAGTGATAAATGATTAGTGATAAGTGATTAATAGGTAGTTTCTTAAGGTGCCAGTTTTTGTTAGTTTTATTTCTTTTTTATTCAATTGAATTTTTCAATTGAGTTTATGGTTATAAACCTACGCAACTGGTAGCCTCGTACTAATAGCAATTTAATCACTAATTGATCACTAATCACTAACCATTAATCACTATTTACTATATTTCTCCTTCGAATACCATACTGGCACTTCCTGATAAATAAACATGATTGTCAAAGGCATTCCATTCGATGACCAGTTCCCCGCCAAGAAGTTCCACGGTTGTTTTGCGGTCGCAAAAGCCATTTAAAATTCCTGCCACAACTGCAGCACATGCTCCTGTTCCACACGCCAGTGTTTCTCCTGATCCTCTTTCCCATACACGCATTTTTAATCTGTCGGAGGCTATGATTTCAAGAAACTCAACATTTGTTCTTTTTGGAAAAATTGGTGCATTTTCAATAAGTGAACCAATTTTAGGTAAATTCAATTTAGCTATATTTTTTGTGAAGATGACTGCATGAGGATTCCCCATTGAAACACAGGTGATCCGGTATTGAACCGTTGAACTAAAATGGATCATTTCGTTCATAAGTTCAGGTTTATCAAATACAACCGGAATCTGACTTAATTCTAACACCGGCTCTCCCATATCAACCGTCACACTTTCGACCAGGTTATCTTTTCCTAAAAACAATTCAAGTTTTTTAATTCCGGACAATGTTTCCAGGGTAAGGCTTGTTTTATCAGTCAACCCTTTCTCGTATACATATTTCCCAATGCATCGGGCAGCATTCCCGCACATTTCAGCTTCCGAACCATCTGCATTCAGCATTTGCATGCGAAAGTCGCAATAGGTTGAAGGCAAAATGAGTACTAATCCGTCAGAGCCAATACCTTTATGCCTGTCACTGTATTTGATGGCAAATTCTGTAGGGTTTTCAATTTTTTCTTCAAAGCCGTTCACGTAAATATAATCGTTACCGATACCGTGCATTTTTGTAAATTTCATCTTTTGTTTTATTTGAATAGTCGTATTTGTAATAATACAGTACAAAATTAGTAAGTTAGTGATAAAATCTATTGAAAAAAAATCAATCGTTTGTAATTATTATCATTTAGTTATATATTGATAATATAATGGCTATTTTCATTTAAAATAATTCAAAATATGATGCTATATGTATCAGATTGATATTTTGTATATTGAAAATAACAGGAGATAATCGAAATAAAAGTCTATTGAAGTTGAATCAGAATTATTAATCAGCCGTTTTTTCCACTTTATAAGTTGTTTAAGGTGTTAAAATAATATCATAGTAACCATGAATAAATTAAAATGCACCTGTAAAAAACTATACAGGTGCATTTTATTTTTCTGGACAATTGTATTATTTTGCCTGTTGCTGTGCGTCTGTAATCATTTTCGCACTTGCATACATATATACTTCCACACGACGATTGGCAGCTCTTCCGACAGCCGATTTGTTATCAGCAACAGGATTTGAATAGTTTTTTCCTGTGATCTCCTTGAATTGTGTTTCCGTGACATTTTGCGAAGTCAAATAATTTGCAACTGCTTGTGCACGGTCTTGAGAAAGCTTTTGATTTAAATCCAACGATCCCTGATTGTCTGTATGTCCCAGAATGGTAATGTCCATTGTAGGATTTGTGATCAGAATTTTAGCAAATTTAGTCAATGCAGCTTTAGAGGACATGTTTAAAGTACTTTTACCCGTCTGGAATAAAATCCCGGAATCGAAAGTTACTTTTATAGCTTTCAAATTGTTTGCATCCCTGATACTGTCCACCCGGGCTCCTTCAATGGCGGCAGCCTGAGCTGCGGCTTTATCCATTTTTCGACCAATAATGATTCCTGTTGTTGCTCCAACTGCTGTTCCTATCCCTGCACCGATGGCAGCGCTTGTGGCGTTTTTTCCAATCAATGCTCCAATTCCGGCTCCTAATGCTGCTCCGGCTCCACCACCAAATAGCCCCCCCTTTGTAGTGTTGTTCAGTGTACTACATCCTGAAAACAACATTGTAATGCAAAGAAAAATAGTTACAAATGCGTTCGTTTTTTTCATTTTGTCTGTTTTAAAAGTTTATGAATTCCATTTTTGACTATTCAACCCTGTATCTATCTCATGAATCCTTCAAAAAGGGTTAATTGAACAGGGTTTTACTATCATTCATTTAAATTTTATCTTAAAACACAATATGAAATAATTAGTTAATCTAAATAAAACATATTAGCATATATTAAACAAAAATAAAGATTAAGTTGGAATTATGCATTTATTGGCTTTTGTATTGTAAACCTCGTAGAAATATGGTTTTTATTATTTCTAACTTAATTTATGCCGGTACAAAATATAAAAACCCGCTATAAATTTGATTTATAGCGGGTTTATCGTTTTGAATGTTGTGACCCCGGTGGGGCTCGAACCCACGACCCACAGATTAAGAGTCTATTGCTCTACCAGCTGAGCTACGAAGTCAATACTATTTTAAAAATCAAATTTCATTCAAAACGGCTGCAAAGTTAATCAAATTTTCATTTTTAATCCCTTTTCCAGAAAAAATGATGATTATTTTTATTTGATACCGGTAAACAAACCACAACAGTGATATGAAAACAGGATTGTTTTCGTTCACGAACCGCTAAAAATTTACATTCCTGCCGCATCTCAACAAGCACTTTGGTGAGTGTCTGGACTGCTTCATAACTGGCTTCAATGGTATCTTTCTTAGTGTTATAGAAATTTTTGTACGATATATCAACGGTAGTTCCGTATAAATGCGCCGAATGAAGCGTGGCATTATGGTTAAAATGACTCAGTTTATTCTGA